>Ga0207835_1000010_pt1 | contig 282501 bp, 249 predicted proteins | sample LuqExpMetagenom8_FD_187766 | JGI IMG/M metagenome (GOLD analysis project Ga0207835, IMG submission 187766) | Tropical forest soil microbial communities from Luquillo Experimental Forest, Puerto Rico - Sample 8 (SPAdes) | ecosystem: Environmental > Terrestrial > Soil > Tropical forest ... | reverse complement strand
TCGCCTCCGGTAAAGATGCCCCCGCCCGCCGTCAGCACGCCGCCAGACGCCGTCGCTGCCACTGGCCGAGTCCCGTGCACAAAGGCATAGATCACGCCGCCTGCAATCACTGACACGATAGCCAGCACCAACCCACCCATCGTTGAAAAACTTGCAGCCGAAGCCGACAACCCAAACCACGACACCTGCACACCATCCGGCAACCCGAGCCCGCGCACAATCGGCAGCAGCAGCACGTTTACCGCAAGCTGCGGCGCCACGCCCAGCACTACATTCCCCGCAGCCAGCAACGCCATGCCCCACTGCATCGTCGGCGCAGACTCACGCGCACTCTCCGTGCGCGCCGTCGCTGGACCCAGGAACACAGCACTCGTCGCCTTTGCACACAGGAACACCGTGCCCAGGCTCGCAATCCACGCCACCAGCGCAGGGACGATCCATCCCGACTGCAGCGCTGCCGCATAGATCAGCCACTTGCTCACAAAGCCACTCAGCAGCGGAATCCCCATCATGCTTCCCGCGCCCGCGAGCCAGCAGAGTGTCGTGCACGGCATCCGTTCTGCGAGTCCGCCAAGCTCGTTCATGTTGCGCGTGCCTGTCGCGTGCTGCACAGAGCCCGCACACAGAAACAGCCCGCCCTTAAAGAAGCCGTGCGTCAGGCAGTGCAGCAGCCCCGCCACAATCGCCAGCGGCGTGCCAATCCCAAGCCCCAGAATCATGTAGCCAATCTGGCTCACGGTGGAGAAAGCAAGCATCCGCTTCAGGTCTGCCTGCACCATGGCGTACATCACGCCCACCAGAATCGTCACGCTGCCCAGCGTCACCACGGCCAGTGACCACAACTGCGGCCACGCTGCCAGGCTGTGCAGCCGTGCCGTCAAATACACGCCAGACGTGACGTAGCACGCAGCATGCAGCAGCGCACTCACCGGCGTCGGCGCCGCCATTGCATCGGGAATCCACGTATGCAGCGGCACCTGCACAGACTTCGCCGCAATCGCGATCAGCATCAGTGCAAACACGCCACCCGTGAACGCATGACTCACCGCTGGATCGGTCCACAGCAGACTGCCCGTGCGGTGATACAGCACCAGGATCGCGGCCAGCAACCCATACCCCGCAATGTGCGTCATCAGCAGCACTTTGCGCGCGCCGTGCACCGCTTCAGGATTCGTGTACCAGAAACCGACCAGGCTGAACGAGCACAGCCCCACAATCTCCCAGCACACATACACCGCCAGCAGGTTCGCCGCGCACACCAGCACCACAAATCCACCGATGAAGACAAGCATCGTGACATAGAAGCGCTTTGCCGCGGCCTCGTGCGCCATGTAGCCAATCGAGTAGAGCAGCACGCAGCCGCCCAGAAACACACCCATCGCCGCGAACAGCACACTGAGGCCATCCACATGCAGCGCAAACAAAGATGGAATGTCCCAGGAACCGAGTGAGAAGTCGAGCGTACCTCCCGCTCGGATTGCGGGTACGGCAGCAGCAATCGCGAACAGCGCTGGCACGCAACTCAAGGCGGCCAGAACTCCCTTGATGCGGGCGGAAACAAAACGCGGCAACAGTATCTGCAGCACGCCGCCCAGAAGAAGAGAGGAGATGGCGAGTGGAATCATGGCCACATCCCTCATGGCGGGATAGTAGGCCGATTCGGCTTACTGTCCTGTGACCGCTATCACTGCCACATTTCGTTCATGACGGTTTACTCTCGCTCTCCAGCGTGAGATTTCCCGCATGGAGGAACGCCATGGAAGGCCTCTGGTATGCGCATTTCACCGCTGGGCAGTTGAAAGGCGACGGCCTCGCGGTCCTGCAAAATGGTGAGGTTCTGGGCGGCGATTCGCTGCACATCTATAAGGGCTCTTATCAGGCTGACGGTACTCATCTCTATGCAAATGTCCGTGTCAGTCCTCATCAGGCGCCGGATCTTCTTCCCGACATGGAGCATCCGGTCAACGTGTTTTTGAAGGGCTCAATCACCGGCGACACTGCAACCATTACCGGCCATCCGGACCGGCACGACGACATTCGGATCGCCGTCGAGTTGCGCAAGGCCGTCTGACGTTTAACCCGTCCACGGCGTGGCCACCGGCGCAGCGTAGCGCCGGTGCTCTGTCGTGCTTTTGTCTCGCAATCTCAACGCCTGATGACTGCGCGGCGCGTGTCTGTACTGGCTGCGTCCGCCCTTCAAGAAAGGACCGGCATGCACGTCTACCCCGTACCGGCTCCGCTTCCTTCCGCAGACAAGCGCTGGAAGCTGGTCGAAGCCACCATGCGCCGCCACGGTTACAAGTCCACAGCTTTGATTGAAGTCCTCCACACCGTGCAGGAGTCCTTCGGCTATCTCGATGATGTCTCACTGCGCTTTGTTGCCAAATCGCTGCACGTTCCGCTCAGCAAGGTCTACGGTGTCGCCACGTTCTATCACTACTTCACGTTGAAACCGCAGGGCGAACATACCTGCGTGGTCTGCATGGGGACCGGATGCTACGTAAAGGGTGCCGGAGATCTTGTCAAAGCAATTGAAGAGACCGCGCACGTGAAGCCGGGTGAAACCACGCCAGACGGCAAGATCTCCATCGTTGCCGCGCGCTGCATCGGCGCCTGCAGTCTCGCGCCAGCGGTCGTTCTTGATGGCGAAGTCATATCGCGCGCGCAGCCCAATGTCATTCACGAGTCGTTCCGGAGGTGGACCAGCCATGCAGCTTGACGAGTTGCACGAGATCGCAGCCCAGGAGCGCGAAGACAGCAAACGCTTTTCGAAGTGCCTGCACGTATGTGTTGCGGCAGGCTGCCTGTCGCAGCGCTCTGATCAGGTTCTCGTCGCTCTTGAGACTGAAGTAAAGAAGCGTGGCATGGATCAGCAGTGCCAGGTCAAGGGTGTCGGCTGCATGGGCCTCTGCGCCGCTGGCCCTCTGCTTCGCAGCGAGCCGCAACACATCTACTATCGCGGTCTTACGCCCGATCATCCTGAAATTCTGAACGCGATTCTCGACAACCTCGACGGCAAACCGGTCCCGGAGTTCGCGCTTTCACCGGACATCCCGTTCTTTGCGGCGCAGCGCAAAATCGTGCTCGAAAATTGCGGAGAAATCGACCCCGAGCACATCGAGCAATACATCGCGGCCAGCGGGTATGAAGCGTTGCTGAATGCCGTCGCCAACCGCACGCCAGACGATGTTGTGCAGGAAGTAATCCGCAGCGGTCTGCGCGGACGCGGCGGCGGCGGTTATCCCACCGGTCTCAAATGGTCCATGGTCGCCAAGGCGCCTGGACCGCAAAAGTACGTCATCTGTAATGCAGACGAGGGCGATCCCGGCGCATTCATGGATCGTTCCGTACTTGAGAGTGATCCGCACCGCGTCCTTGAAGGCATGGCCATTGCGGCTTACGCTGTCGGCGCAACCAAGGGTTACATCTACTGCCGCGCCGAGTATCCCCTCGCCGTTAAACGTCTCAGAATCGCCATTCGCCAGGCCGAGCGAATGGGACTGCTAGGCAAGCGCATCGGTGACTCAGACTTCGGCTTCGAAATCGAAATTCGCCTCGGCGCTGGCGCCTTTGTCTGTGGGGAAGAAACCGCACTCATCGCTTCCGTTGAAGGCCGTCGTGGCGTGCCTCGACCGCGTCCTCCGTTCCCGGCTTACTCGGGCCTCTCTCGCAGCGCCACCCTCATCAACAACGTTGAAACCTTCGCCAACATCGCGCCAATTCTTCGCAACGGTGGCGCATGGTATGCATCCATCGGCACGGAGAAGAGCAAAGGCACCAAGGTCTTCGCACTTGTCGGCGACGTAAACAACACCGGCCTGATTGAAGTGCCCATGGGCATCAAGCTCCGCGACCTTGTCTTCACGCTCGGCGGTGGCATGGTTGGCAATCACCGCTTCAAGGCTGTGCAGACTGGCGGACCATCCGGCGGCTGCATCCCCGAGCAATTCCTTGATATGAGCGTCGATTACGAGTCGCTCATGGCTGCCGGCTCCATCATGGGTTCCGGCGGAATGATCGTCATGGATGACACCGCCTGCATGGTCGACGTGGCCAAGTTCTTCATGGACTTTACTCGAGACGAGTCCTGTGGCAAGTGCATCCCGTGCCGTGTCGGCACCACGCAGTTGCACGGCATCCTCGAGCGCATCGCTGAAGGCCGTGGCCGCATGGAGGACCTCGACACGCTTGAACGGCTCGGCCGCATGGTCAAGCGCACCGCACTCTGCGGCCTGGGCCAGACTGCACCTAATCCCGTTAGCAGCACGCTGCGCTACTTCCGCCATGAGTACGAGCAGCACATCCGGACACGCAGTTGCGCACAGGGCCGTTGCGCCTGTTCAAAGCCACAGACAGCCACGCCGCACGAGTGAGGTGAGATGATGCCGGAGCAGAATCAGTACCAGGTCAAAACGCTCACCATCGACGGCAAAGAGGTCTGCGCCGCTGAGCAGCAGACCATCCTCGAGGTGGCGCGCGAAAACGGAATCGACATTCCCACGCTCTGCCACTTTGAGGGACTGCGTGGGCTCGGGGCGTGCCGTCTCTGCGTCGTGGAAGTGAAAGGCAACGGCAAGCTCCTTCCCGCCTGCGTGACGCAGGCGCAGGAGGGCATGGAAGTCATCGCGCACTCTGACGAGCTCACTGAGTACCGCCGCCTCATCGTCGAGTTGCTCCTCACCGAACGCAACCACATCTGCGCCATCTGCGTCTCCGCAGGCCACTGCGAGCTGCAGGCGCTGGCGCAGCGGCTTGGCGTAAACCATGTCACGCTGCCGTATCTCCACATCAAGTCGCGTATTGATGGCACGCATCGCCGCTTCGTTGCCGACGGCAATCGCTGCATCCTGTGTGAGCGCTGCATGCGCGTATGCGATGAAGTTGAGGGTGCGCATACCTGGGACGTAACCGGCCGTGGCATTCACTCTTACATGATTACCGACCTCGGCAGCGGTTGGGGGCAGTCTGAAACCTGCACCAGTTGCGGCAAATGCGTCAGCGTCTGCCCAGTCGGCGCACTGGTGGAGAAGGGAAGAGCCGTGTCTGAGATGACCAAGCCCAACTTTCTTCCTTACCTGCTGCAGATGCGTGAGGAGGCACAATGAACGGCAAAGCGCGCGTCGCGACTCTGTGGCTGGACGCCTGCTCCGGCTGCCACATGTCGTTTCTCGATATGGACGATCGCCTGCTCAACATCGCGCCGAAGATCGACCTTGTCTACAGCCCACTCGTTGATGCCCAGGATTTTCCAGAGGACGTGGACGTCACCCTCGTTGAAGGCGCAATATCAACCGACGAAGACATCGAGAAGATGAAGCTCGTGCGCTCACGCACGCGTTTGCTTGTCGCACTCGGCGACTGCGCCGTCACCGGCAATGTGCCTTCCATGCGCAACAGCATTCCCGTCGAGGAACTTCTACGCACAGGTTACATCGAGAACGCCACAGATCATCAGGGCGTCCCCATACGCGAAGTGCCGCAGCTTGAACCCACCGCAATTCCGCTGCAAGAGCTCGTACCCGTGGACCTGTCCATTCCTGGCTGTCCTCCATCGGCAGACCTCATTCACTTTGTCCTCGCAGAAGTGCTCGCCGGCCGAACGCCCGACATCACTACGCAGAGCCATTTCGGAAATTAGGAGCCGTGGAATGCAGACGATTCGCATCAATACGATCACGCGCGTGGAAGGTCACGGCAAGATTACCATCGACGTGGACGATGCCGGCGTCGTGCAGGACGCGCACCTGCACGTAACGCAGTTCCGCGGCTTTGAGAAGTTCTGCGTTGGCCGCCCCTTCTATGAGATGCCTTCGATCACTGCGCGCATCTGTGGCATCTGCCCCGTGAGTCATCTCCTCGCGGGCGCCAAAGCTTGCGACGCCATCATGGGCCTGCGTATCCCTGAGACAGCAGAAATGCTGCGTCGCGTTGTTCACCTTGCACAGGTTGCACAGTCCCACGCGCTTAGCTTCTTCCACCTCTCCGCACCGGACTTTCTCATGGGCTGGGACTCCGACCCCGCACGTCGCAATGTCCTCGGCATGGCGCTCGGTCATCCCGATCAGGTACACAGCGGCATCCGCTTGCGCCAGTGGGGCCAGCACGTCATCGAGTTACTCGGCGGCAAGCGCATCCACACACCGTGGATCGTCCCCGGCGGTGTTGCCTCCCCGCTCACCGTTGCCGCGCGCGATGAGATCCTCGCCAGCCTTCCTGAGGCGCTCGCCATCGCCACACGCACGCTCGCCTTCTTCCGCCACGCAATGGAGAAGCTCAACGATGAGGTCGAAACCTTCGCCACCTTTCCGACCATGTATATGGCTATCGCGCGCAAAGACGGCAACCTCTGCCTCTACGGATCACGCCGCCGTCATGAAGGCTGGCTGCGCTTTGCGGACTCTGATGGCAACATCGTCGCCGACAACATCCACCCACGCGACTACGCCGACTACATTGGTGAAAGCGTCGATCCTTCCAGCTACATGAAGGCACCGTACTACAAGCCACTCGGCTTTCCTGAAGGTGCCTATCGCGTAGGTCCTGCAGCGCGCCTGAACCTCGCGCGCCAGTGCGGCACCCCGCTCGCGGATGCCGCACTCAGCGAGTTCCGCGCACAGTACGGCGAAATCGCGCAAAGTTCCTTCCTCAATCACTATGCGCGTCTCATCGAAATCGTCTTCTGCATCGAACGCATGCAGCAGATTCTTGAGCAGCAGAGCATCCTGGACACAGATGTCCGTGCCGAAGCCAAGGCCAATGAACCGGACGGTGTCGGCATCATCGAAGCACCACGTGGCACGCTGATCCATCATTACAAAGTAGACAGCGACGGTATGATCACCGGCGTCAATCTCATCGTCGCTACGGCACACAATACGCTGGCCATGAACCGCGGCCTGCGCCAGGTCGCCGACAAGTACATCTCCGGCCATGAAGTAAGTGAAGGCATGCGGAATCGCATGCAGGGCGTGATTCGCTGCTTTGATCCCTGCCTCAGCTGCGCGACGCACGCAGACGGATCGGTGCCCATTGAAGTCAACGTAGTCTCATCCGCACGCACATAGCAGAGAATGATTTTCATTCGCACGCATGAGCACAGTACAGCGCTCATGCGTGCGACAGCAGCCCGGCATTGCGCAGAATGCGCCGCACTTTCTTTGGCGAAACCGACAAACACTCAGCCACGCGCGAGATCTTTTTCCCCTCGCGCAACCACACCTTGGGAATCACAATCTCTGCAAACTCCTCTGTAATCTGCTGGAATGTCTTGTCGCCAACCATCCCCTCTGACCAGCCGCGCAGCGCATCATTAATTCCAGACGCACGTACCACCTTTGACTTCAGCGCAGCCAGGTCGTCGACCAAATGATCGTTGTCGCCCTGCCCAATCAGGTCCGTTGCATCGCTCGCAAAGCGCCGCGCCGTATCCCAGTCCTGAAAGAACTCGTTCGCTGCCGTCATCCCGCGTGCAATGCACGCCACCGCATGCAGGCGCCGGTTCTGCGTGTGTTGCGCAAGTTCCAGCGCTTCGTCGCTGTACTGCCGCGCCAGATTTGCGTGCACCGCCAGGTCCACGTCCTCTTCCATCTCCTCTTCCACACGCGCATTCTCCGTCGCCGCTTGCAGAATCCGCGCCCGCGCCATCAGAATTTTGTCGCCGTTTTCAAACCCGATCCGGTACGACTCCGCAGCCTCCAACGCGGCATGGTCCATCTCTCCGCGATCAAGGTGTAGATACCCAAGATTGAACATCGCGTTTCCCTTGCCAATCTGGTTTGCCAGTGCTGCGTAGAGTGTCTGCGCCCGCTGCAGATCCGCAATCGCCTCGTCGGAAATCTGCTGATACCGTGCACGCAAGTCGCCGCGTCCTGCCAGCGGCATACGCGCCGCCCCACGTGCCCGCCCTTCGATCCTTCGCCGCAGTTGCAGCGCCAGCAGCCGCTTCACATACGCCGCATTCACCAGCGTGCGCGCCACGTTTCGCTGCTCCGGGTCTCCCTGCGAGTAGATCGCAACCGCGCGTTCAAAGTGCACCAGCGCTTTCGAGTATTCGCCCGCACGCCGCACAATCCGACCCCGCGCTGACTCGATGTTTCCCAGCGCGGTGTAATGATCCGTCGCCTTCAACACAGATTCCGCGTGCCCCAGTAACCGCAGCGCCTCTTTGCGCAGCCCCTTCTGAAACAGCAGCCACCCCTCCTGAATCTGGATCACCGCTGTGAACTTCGCTCCGTCGCGTGCCTTGTGAGAGAGCTCGCGCGCTCGCACAATGTCCTGATACGCCGCCTCGTATGCGCCTTTCTTGCGCAGCGCGCGCCCTTTCCAGAAGTGCGCCAACGACGCCAGCGACTCATCGGGAAGGTCCTGCTCCATGCGCAGCACAAAGTCCAGTGTGTCGATCGCGGCATCCATCTTCTCCGTCGCAAAGTCCCGGAAAGCTTCTGCCATACGTACCCGCAGATAGTCCTCCGTCGCAAGCCTCTTGCGAGACTTGGCCGGAAAGTTCGCCAGCAGTCTCTCCACAAGGTGATAGTCCCGGTAGCCCGCATCGACCCACTGCGCCAGTAGCAGCAGCAGCGCTCCCGCCGCCGGCGTCTCTGGGCCCAGTCGCGCCAGCTCCGCCTCCGCGCGATCAAGCAGCGCCTCGCCCCGCGCAATCTGCCGCTGTTGCAGCGCGCTGTTCAGGTCTTCTGCAAACTTCGATCCCAGAGGCATCTTTCGCCGTCCCATTCCACCCATCCACTTCGGGCGAGCACTGCGGCCAAGCCCATAACGCCACCGCAGCACCATGCACGTAATTCACGCATAAGCCTGTTCAAATGGATAGCTGGCTTGAAGTATCTTCCGTCTGCGCGAAATTATGGCCTGCCCAGGGTGGATTCGTCCACTCGTCCGAATCGGACCACCCATGCTTGCCCATCGTCCAGAATCGGGGCTTTACTCTTTCCACGGCCTGCACAGCGTCCGGGAACGCAGCGGGCAAGGAGAGCGACGATGAAGTCATTCGCAACCACGCTGGACTGGAACACGCCCCGCTGGGAGGGCATCACGCGGGCTTACAGCTCTGAAGAAGTCGCACGTCTGCGCGGCACCGTGCACATTGAGCACTCGCTGGCGCGTGCTGGTGCTGAGAAACTCTGGCAGCTTCTCCATCACGAGAAGTACATCCCCGCGCTCGGCGCACTCACCGGCAACCAAGCCGTTGAAATGGCGCAAGCTGGTCTCAAGGCAATCTACCTCAGCGGCTGGCAGGTCGCAGCAGACGCCAACCTGAGCGGCCAGATGTACCCCGACCAGAGCCTCTATCCGGTCAACAGCGTTCCCGCCGTCGTCCGCGGCATCAACAATGCTTTGCTGCGCGCCGACCAGATTGCGCACAGTGAGAGCGGCGCTTCCATTGACTGGATGCTGCCCATCGTCGCCGATGCGGAGGCCGGTTTCGGCGGCACACTCAACGCGTTCGAGCTTACCAAGAGCATGATTGAAGCCGGTGCCGCCGCCGTCCACTTTGAAGACCAGCTCTCCTCTGCCAAAAAGTGTGGCCATATGGGCGGCAAGGTGCTTGTGCCGGCACGTGAGGCCGTTCAGAAGCTCATCGCCGCACGTCTCGCCGCAGATGTGCTCTCTGTTCCCACCGTCATCATCGCGCGTACAGACGCCAACGCAGCGCAGCTCATCACGAGCGACTGCGACCCTGTCGACCAGCCGTTTCTGCTGGGCAAACGCACCGTTGAAGGCTTCTTCACATATCGCGGCGGGCTCGACGCGGCCGTCTCGCGCGGCCTCGCCTTCGCGCCCTGGGCAGACATGATCTGGTGTGAAACATCTGAGCCGAACATGGAAGAAGCACGCCGTTTCGCAGAAGCCATCCACCGCCAGTTCCCGGGCAAGCTGCTCGCCTACAACTGCTCGCCCTCATTCCACTGGAAAGGCAAGCTCAGCCAGCAGGAAATCGCGCGCTTCCAGCAGGAGCTGTCTGAGATGGGCTATCGCTTCCAGTTCGTCACCCTTGCCGGATTCCACGCGCTCAATCTTTCCATGTTCGACCTTGCGCACCAGTACAGCCGCACCGGCATGGCAGCGTACTCCGAGTTGCAGCAACGCGAGTTTGAGATGGCAGAGAAGCACGGCTATGGCGCTGTCAAGCATCAGAAGTTTGTCGGCACTGGCTACTTCGACATGGTCGCAACTACTATCTCCTCCGGCCAGACCTCAACCTGCGCACTCCCCGGATCCACCGAAGCGGAGCAGTTTGAAACCGCAGCTTCACGCTAGACCGCGCCGTATGAAAGGAAACAGCATGTCATCCGTAATCCAGATGCCGGACAGCCGGACCTGCTCCACCGACGCCGAGCGCGAAATCCTCACCCCGGAAGCCGTCGAATTCCTCCGCGCTCTCGATCTCCAATTTGAAGCGCGGAGGCTCAACCTGCTTAACGAGCGCCGCAAGCGCCAGCAGCAGTTTGATGAAGGCACGCTGCCGTCGTTCCTCCCGGAGACAGCATCGATCCGCGCGCAACAATGGACCGTCGCGCCCATCCCGGATGAGCTCCAGGACCGCCGCGTTGAGATTACCGGCCCCACCGAGCGCAAGATGGTTATCAACGCACTCAACTCCGGCGCCAGCGTCTTCATGGCCGATTTCGAAGACGCCAACTCGCCCACGTGGAGCAACTGCGTTGAAGGGCAGCGCAATCTCCGCGACGCGAACCTGCGCACCATCAGCTATCAGTCGCCCGAGGGCAAGCGCTACGAACTGAGCCCCACGCCCGCCGTTCTCTTCGTGCGTCCGCGCGGCTGGCACATGGTCGAGAAGAATTTCCCCATCGCCGGAGCAGCCATGTCTGCATCGCTGTTCGACTTCGGCCTCTACTTCTTTCACAACTTTCGCATCCTGCTCAAGCGCGGCTCCGCTCCCTACTTCTACCTGCCAAAGCTCGAGAGCCACCATGAAGCGCGCCTCTGGAACGATGTTTTCGTCTTTGCGCAAAACTACGTCGGCCTTCCCAAAGGCATCATCCGCGCCACTGTGCTGATTGAAACCATCACCGCCGCATTCGAGATGGACGAAATTCTCTACGAGTTGCGCGATCACTCCGCCGGTCTCAACTGCGGACGCTGGGACTACATCTTTAGCTTCATCAAGAAATTCCGCAACCGCAAAGACTTCGTGCTCCCGCAGCGCGGCGACGTCACTATGGAGCAGCCGTTCCTGCGCTCTTACGTTCAACTGCTCATCCACACATGCCACAAGCGTGGCATCCATGCCATGGGCGGCATGGCCGCACAGATCCCCATCCGCAACAACCCCGAGGCCAACGAGCAGGCCATGGAACTCGTCCGCAAAGACAAGCTTCGTGAAGTTCGTGCTGGCCACGATGGCACGTGGGTCGCTCATCCCGGCTTGGTTCCCGTTGCACGCGCCATCTTTGACGAGTACATGCCCGCGAAGAACCAGATCCAGCCGCCTGCGCAGGAGCAATCGCCGATCACTGCAGCCAACCTGCTTGAGGTTCCATCCGGCCGCATCACGGAGGCCGGTCTGCGCCGCAACATCGACGTTGCACTCCAGTACATTGAGTCCTGGCTGCGCGGCAACGGCTGTGTGCCCATCTACAACCTGATGGAAGATGCCGCAACAGCCGAAATCTCTCGCGCGCAAATCTGGCAGTGGATTCGCTATGAAGCGCGCCTGGACGACGGCCGCACCATCACCTGGCCGATGTGTGAGCAGATTCTTGAAGATGTCCTCGCGCAAACACGAACCGCGCTCGGCGAGCCCGCTTACACATCCTCCAAGTTCAACCGCGCCGCTGAGCTCCTCACCCAGCTCAGCACCGGCAACTTTCAGGAGTTCCTCACCACTCCCGCCTACGCTGACCTCAACTGATTCTCCCTCCGCACGCACAACAAAAAGGGCGGCTCTCGCAGCCGCCCTTTCTCTTGCGTCCATCCGTGCTCACAGCCTGCAGATCAGCAACTCGCGCTCGTACACCATCTCCGGCGGCAGGTGATCGTGCAGCGCCAAAAACAGCTCTTCGTGATGCATCACTTCGCGCCGCCACGCCGTGCGATCAAACGCCTGCAACGCATCAAATGCCTCGCGCTCGAAGTTCAGCCCGGTCCACTCAATGTCGTCGTAGCGCGGTGCCCAGCCGATGGGCGTCTCCATCGCCTGCGCGCGCCCCTGCACGCGCTCCGCAATCCACTTGAAGATACGCATATTTTCGCGGAACCCCGGCCACATGAACAGCCCATCCTCGTTCTTGCGGAACCAATTCACATGAAAGATCCGCGGCGTCGTCTTTAGTGCGCGCTGCATCTTGATCCAGTGCCGGAAGTAGTCGCCCATGTGGTATCCGCAGAAGGGAAGCATGGCCATCGGGTCCTGGCGCAGTTGCCCTCGCTTGCCCGCCGCCGCAGCCGTCGTCTCAGAGGCCATCGTAGCGCCCATGTACACGCCTGCCGTCCAGTTGAACGCCTGATAGATCAGCGGGATCGTCGTCGCCCTGCGCCCGCCGAATATGATCGCTCCAATCGGCACGCCCTCCGCGCTGTTCCACGCATCATCCATACTCGGGCATTGATCCAGCGGAGCAGTGAATCGTCCGTTCGGATGCGCAGCCTTCGCCCCCGTCTTCTTGCCAATCTCCGGAGTCCAGATGCGCCCTTGCCAGTCCAGGCACTCAGCCGGCGGCTTCTCTGTCATGCCCTCCCACCAGACATCGCACTCCGCCGTGAGTGCCACGTTGGTAAAAATCGTGTTACGCCGCAATGCCTGCATCGCGTTCGGATTCGTCGCCATCGACGTCCCCGGGGCCACCCCAAACATCCCCGCTTCCGGGTTGATTGCGCGCAACTGCCCTTTCTCGTCCGGCCAAAGCCACGCAATATCATCGCCCACCGTCCGCACCTTCCAGCCCTCGAACCCTTCCGGCGGCACCATCATCGCAAAGTTCGTTTTGCCACACGCGGAAGGAAACGCCGCAGCCACATAGGTCTTCTCGCCCAGGGGACTCTCGAGCGCAGCAATCAGCATGTGCTCGGCCATCCAGCCTTCATCGCGTGCCATGTTGGACGCAATCCGCAACGCAAAGCACTTCTTGCCCAGCAACGCGTTGCCTCCATAGCCCGAGCCATACGACCAGATCTCTCGCGTCTCAGGGAAGTGCGCAATGTACTTCTCCTCATTGCACGGCCACGTCATGTCTGCCTGTCCCGCTTCAAGCGGCGCACCCACGCTGTGCAGGCATGGCACCACGCGCACATTTCCCTTGTCGATCTCCTCGCACACAGCGCGACCAATCCGCGCCATGATCTTCATGCTCACCACCACGTAGAGAGAGTCGGTCAGTTGCACACCAATGCGCGACATCGGCGAGCCAATCGGCCCCATGCTGAACGGCAACACATACATCGTCCGTCCGCGCATTGACCCGCGAAACAGCGCACGCAGACGTCGGCGCATCCTGTATGGATCTTCCCAGTTGTTCGTAGGACCAGCGTCCGCTTTTGAGAGTGAACAGATAAACGTCCGTTCCTCAAGGCGCGCCACATCACGCGGGTGAGACCGCGCGTAGAAGCAACCCGGCCAGCGCTCCTCATTTAACCGAATGAACGTTCCGCGTTCCACCAGCTCATCGCAGAAGTCACTGTACTCTTCCTCCGAACCATCAACCCAGTGAATGCGGTCCGGCTGCGTGAGATCCGCCATCTTCTCCACCCAGCGCAGCAGGTGAACGTTTGTAGAGAGTGGCGTGGAATGGCCTTTCGATTCGTAGACACTTTGACTGACAGTCGTCGACATACGCGGCTCCTCGCACTTCGTAGTCCCTCCAGTACAAGCTGCAATACGCACACAGAGCAACCGCACCCGTCCGAAACGGACGAGTGTCCCGATCAACTCGCCCTCGCACCTGCTTGAGCGCACCATTCGCTTACACGCGCCATCCACTTGCCACACTCGCACGCAGCGCGACACCATTGCAGCACGTTCAGCGCACGCCATGCCGTTCAACGCTTACAATGCGAGGCATGGAGTTTCGGTCTTCAATCATCAGTGCACTTCTGGCAGTGGCCACAATGGCACCGCAAGCCTCGGCCCAGGCGGAGTATTACAGTCACGTCGTCTTCGACAACAGTCTCACCAGCAACAGTTATTTCTACAGCACCGCCGAACCCGCAGGAACTAGCACGGTTGACAGCGTTCACGGGCATCTCCCGGTGGAAATGGATACATGGAAAACACCTCCCAATGCACTGAGGCTCACCTGGACTTCTCGTCAAAGTGGCGGTTGGCGCGCAGAGATACGTCTCGTTGACTTCCGCAACAGGCTTCCGCAGCTCAACGGCACAACCCTGTCACTCTGGGTTTATGCGCCGGAAGCCGTCTCCGCCGCCGATCTTCCGGAGATCGTGCTGTCCAACGCGCGCGAAGGCTTGCAAATCGCGCAGTTTCCCGGCAGTTTCACCGTGCCTGAGCCGCTCTCCACATTCGCCGGAGACATTCCCGCAAAGCGTTGGACTGAAATCCGCATTCCAATGGACAGCCTGAAGACGGCGTCCATCTATCCATTCCGGCCACAGGATCTGCAGAGTGTGATCCTGCATCAGGGCCGCGCAGACAACGTTACACATACGCTGCTCATTGACGACGTAACCGTGACCGATGCTGCAACGTCAACTGCATCTCTTCAGCCGCCAGCCAGCGTTGAAGCAGAAGCCTTCGAGCGCCACGTCACCCTTCGCTGGCAGGCACCAGAGCAGAAGGGAATCGCGCGGTTCGTCGTCTACCGCTCGCTCGCCGGCGGCGACTGGAAGCCCATCGGCATTCAGATACCGGGCATTCACAGCTACGTCGACTGGCTCGGCAAGCCCGGGATGAAGGCGCAGTACAAGATTGTCGCAGAAGATTGGTCCTACCGTGATTCGTCCTCTTCTGCGGTCACCAGCGCGGAAACGCACCCCATGAGTGACGAAGCGCTGCTGACCATGCTGCAGAAGGAATCCTTCCAGTACTACTGGGACGGCGCCGATCCACACTCCGGAATGGCCCGCGAGAATATTCCGGGCGATGACCGTATCGTCGCAACCGGTGCAAGCGGCATGGGTATCTGTGCGCTCGTCGTCGGCGTAGATCGCCACTTCATCAGCCGCAATCAAGGGCTTGAGCGAATGGAACAGATCGTCACGTTCCTCGAGAAGGCGGACAAGTATCATGGCGCGTTTTCTCACTACATGAACGGTGCCACAGGCCACACCATGCCCGTCTTCGGAATGCTCGATAACGGCGGCGACTTGGTAGAGACATCGTTTCTCATGGAGGGCCTGCTGACGGCGCGGCAGTACTTCAACGGCCCCAGTGAGCGCGAGAAGGTTCTCTACAAGCGGATTACAAACTTGTGGGAAGCCGTGGAGTGGGACTGGTACCGACTTGAGCCCAACAGCAGCTATCTTTACTGGCACTGGTCCAAGCAGTGGGCCTCAGCAATCCATCATCCTCTCATCGGCTTCAATGAAACCATGGTCACGTATCTGCTCGCGATTGCTTCTCCCACGCACGGCGTGCCCGCCACCATGTACTACACCGGATGGGCAGGCCAGGCTGAGATGGCGCAACAGTACCGGCAAGGGTGGTCCGGCACACCAGACGGCAATCACTACGGAAATGGCAATACGTACTACGGCATCAAGCTAGACGTGGGCGCTGGCCACGGCGGACCTCTGTTTTTCACGCACTACTCGTTCCTAGGGCCCGATCCACACGCGCTGCATGACAAATTCACCAAGTCCTATTTTGAGAACAACCGCAACATCGCGCTGATCAATCAAGCGTACTGTATCGAGAATCCGCAACACATTCAGGGATACGGCCCGGATGCCTGGGGATTGACAGCCGCCGACACACCACAGGGTTACGCAGCATCGGCGCCAGATCAGGCCGATGATCACGGCACCATGGCGCCCACCGGAGCGCTGGCCTCCTTCCCGTACACACCGGAGCAGTCGATGTCTGCGCTGAAGCACTACTACCGTGACCTCGGCGGCGACCTGTGGGGAGTATACGGCCCGCGTGATGCCTTCAGCCCCGCAGAAAATTGGATCTCACCGATTTACATGGGCCTCAACCAGGCCCCCATCGTTGTAATGGTTGAGAACTACCGCACCGGGCTTGTCTGGAGGAACTTCATGGCAAACCCCGAGGTCGGGGAGATGCTGCGCAAACTGGATGCAGCAGGAAAGAACTGATTTCGTCGGATGCCGGTCACTGACCGGCATCCGATCCACACCACGCATCAGCGCCACCTGCCTTCTCGGGTGCCAACAGCAGATGCGTTAACCGCTTTGCATGTACATTGGAAGTAAGACTTCTCATCATGGATCTCGACAAGCTTTTTCACCAGATTCTCAAGCCCGCTCTGGGCTGTACGGAACCCGTAGCAGTTGCACTTGCTTCGGCTGCGGCCACGCGCGCTGCTGCCGGATGGTTGCCGCAGCAAACTGAAAGCGCGGGCCACACAGCAACGCCTGCAACTGCAGTTCATGTCGTAATGAGCCGCAGCGTCTTCAAGAATGGATTCGCAATCGCGCTGCCAAACGCAGAAGGGCATAAAGGGCTACACATGGCAGCGGCCCTTGGCCACGCCTGCGACCCCGGCAAAAAACTTCGCCTCTTTGAAGATGTTCAGCCCGCGGACATTCGAGCCGCTGAGGCAATGGTGCAGGGCGGTCAGGTGCACGTAGAGGTCGTGGAAGACGTCCCCGAGGTCTACATTCGCGCTGAGGCTGAATGCGGTGCGCATCGTGGTGCCGCTCTCATCCGCGGCGAGCACGCGCACATTGCGTGCCTGTGGCGCGACGGCCAGATCGTCTACGGATCTATCGAGGACACACCACTGTCCGGGGATCTCGGACCTATCGACACGCTGAAGCCGCTGAGTTTTGCTGAAGTGGTTGCACTCATCCAGAACTTGCCCGCACCTGTGATCGATTTGCTTCGCACCACCGTGGCGAAGAACATCGACGCGTGCGAATCTGGTCTTGAGCGGCCGATGGGCGTAGGCGCGGGATACTTCAGCAATGCAGAGAACATCGTCCAGCACATCTCGAGCCTCACAGCGGCAGGCAGCGACGCGCGTATGTCAGGTCTTCCCGTTGAGATCATGACTTCTGCCGGATCGGGCAATCAGGGCGTGACTGCAACGATTCCCATCGTGGCTTACGCGCGCGCACATCAGCTCGATGAAGGGAAGATGCTGGAGGCCGTGGCACTTTCCCATCTCGTCACGATGTACCTTACCTGCTATCTCGGGTATCTTTCAGCACTGTGCGGCGTCGCTATCAAGGCTGGGACAGGCGCCGCCTGCGGCCTCACGTATCTCATGGGCGGCGGCACGCCAGAGATTGAGCGCGCAGTCAAGATCATGGCCGCCACACTCACCGGGGTCATCTGCGACGGCGCAAAAGCTGGATGCGCGCTGAAGGTAAGCACAGCTACGGATATGGCTCTTCGCGCGGCAACGCTTGCGATGAAAGAAGCTGAAGTTCCGCGCGACAACGGCATTATTGGCGGCACCGCCGACGAAACCATCCGCCACCTTGCAGCGCTGAACCGTTCAATGGGAAAGCTCGACGAAACGATCGTCGAAATCATGCTGAATAAGGCATCTCAAGTGTCGAATTAGGAGCAGATTTCAGAGCTATTTGTTCACTTTTCAGTTCGCATGAGGCTTGCTCGCAGCCTCTTCTGCGCCGCTGTCACACGTTCTGGCAACAAGTGACTCGCATCAACAAGAGCCAATTCATAGCTCTCGGCCGAGCGTTCTTGAAGAAGGCTCTGAGACCACGATCGAAGAGTGCTCGATATGGAGTTACGCGACTCTGCCTTGATATCTGGATACTGCTGATGCCAGGACTCCAATGCAAGAAACATGCTTCCCGCCGCAAGCGAGGCCTCCAGCATCCAAGCACTTTCCACGTGATCGGCGTCGGCGCGGCTCGCAAATTCATATCTCACTAATTCAGACATACTCCGAATATCCACCAGATCGCGGGTTATGCTCTCCCGCAAGCGGGCCACAGCTCGATGTGCGTTGATGGAAGAACCGTCTGGCGGAGACAGAAATGCTGCCTCGTTTGCGAGCACACGACCCAGAGCTGATCGCATTTCCGTAACTGTTCGCGCCGGATTTATCTCCAGAAACACCACCCAGACAATTAGCAACGCGAGTCCTATCCCGACAAGCCGATCTCGTGCAGGGGACATGTTCACTGGCGCGGAAAATGTGCCCAACGCTATGAAGAAGAATGAGAACGCCGTCTGCATTCCGATATATGAGAAATGAGGCGCTCGCGCCAACCAGGTGGCCGCGAATGATACGGCGCAGACCAGCACAAGCAGTGAAGTAATCGAGTCCATATACGGAAATAGAAACACCACTGACCCTATGCCAAAAACTACTGCGCCAAGGAACGATCCCGCAAGCCGGAAGATCAGCTTTTGACTGATGGCCCCAGTCGTATTTTGTCCAACGATCAACACCGTAATCACTGCGGTAGAAATACCTGGCCAATCAAGTGCGACGTACAGTATGTAGCAGAGTGTGCAACAGAACGCGATCTTCAGGCTATACGTGATGTACGAAGGGTTCGTCCACATATCAGAAACAAACCACGGCGGTATCGGTCGCGCTTTGCGCGGCTGTTGCAACAACGACATCGCCTGGTGCGGCTTCATTGTCCGCAAATCAACAAGCACATTCTCCATCTGTTCCAGAAGGTCATCGCTATCATATTCCTGCAGAGCATTGAGCGAATCTCCTGGATTGTGCGGATCATTTCTGAACTCTGCACAGGCCTTCGCCAGTTGTAATGCGCGTGCGCGTTTCTCCGGTGAAACGCCTTCTGGATTGCCTTCAAGCGTTACGCTGGCCGCAAGATCCAAGAGCCGAAACAAGTGCGGGAGAAGAAGCGGAAGCTCCAATGCTTCGTCCTGCGTTCCCTCACGGCGATTGGAAATCTCCTCAACCAGTGCAAGCATTCGCCCTTGACCTGCGAATGAGAAGCGGACAACCTCGCGTGCAGCCAGCACCGGGTTCAGTGCCCCAGGCTGTCCACTATATGCCAGCAGAAAGTTCTCAACAGCCAGCAGGCGCGCTTCGAATTCCTTGTGCAGTGCGTAGAAAGGATCGCGCCGCGCAAACACATATTCAATTGCGACAGCCGATAGAACACCAATCGCTCCAACAGCAATCGGCCACATGGCGATGCGCACCAGTTGCTCTGCAGGTTGATGCAGATCCCAAAGTGCAAGTGTCGTCAGTGAGAAAACGCCGAAGTCCATGCCACCGCGCCGGCGCATCGTTCGAAGAAGAAATGCACACACAAAGCTGAACAGCGCAGTCCCCAGCACTCGGGCAATCGGCGCGTTATCCGTTGCAATTACCAGAAGCAGCGCCGCACATACACCAATTGCCTGAAAGACGAGCGAGAATGCCCCTGATGCGAACGTGAGATACGGCGTTTCATACGAGACAAGAAAGATCAGGTAGACACCCGGAGCAGCCGCAGGCGTATGAAACACCATGGCCGCCGTCACAGCAATCGCGACAGCCAGCGTGGTGCGAAGAGACCCTGCCAACCGCCCGTGGAAGGGAAGTATCTCCTGGCGGATCAGCTCTGCCCAGGGAACGTGTGCATTGAGACTGCGCATCCTCGCGTGCCTCTTACCGAATCACGCTGATGGCGCTGACGCCTACACGGAACAGTTGCGGGTCAGGATGATCGACCCGGATTCGCACCGGAAAGCGCGCCGAAAGATGCACCCAGTTCAGCGTGTGCTCCACTTGCGGCAGTCCATTGACCTGGTTCGAGTCATCCGGCGTCACGCCATATCCAATGCTCTCAACGATGCCATCGAACCGTCGCCCCGGATCATTCATCAGGTACACGTCCACGTGCTGTCCGGGATGTATATGCCGCAGTTCTGTCTCGCGATAATTCGAAGCGATATACCAGGAGTGTGTATCAATCAGAGTGAAGATAGGAGCACCCGGCCTTGCGTATTCGCCTTCTGCAATCGTCAGGTTCGACACATAGCCATCAAACGGTGCGACCACGCGGCAGCGTTCGAGATCGAGCTTTGCTTGATCGACACGCGCCTGGCGAATCGGCCGTTCCGCTATCAACGAGTCCAGCGTATCCACGGAGTGCACACTATGCTCAAGATTCGCTGATGAGGCTCCAATCCCGGCCGCAGCTTCACGCTCCTGCATCCGGGCCTGCCGCAGCGCAGCCTCAGCGGCGGAAACATTCTGCGCGGCCACTTCCACGCGCGTACGCATTTCGTCTATCTGCGCCGCCGTAACATATTGCTTGGCAAGCAGAGGCTCCATGCGATGGAGATCACTCACTGCGAGCGTGTGTTGTGCCTGCGTTGTAGCCAGCGACGCCTGTGAGTGCTCCACAGCATCCTTCATCACAGTCGCGTGCGCACGTGAGCTTTCCAGCGTTGCCCCAGCTGCTCGCACAGAACTGGCTTCTGCTGCGATACGCCGCTGCGCATCCCCAATCTGGCTCTCCAGGAGCTTCTGATCCGCCAGAGCCTGATCAAGTGCATATTGATAGGGCCGCGGGTCAATTGCGAATAGCAGGTCGCCCTTGCGCACAGATTGATTGTCCTGGACGTTGAGACTCACCAAGCGTCCACTTACTTCGGGCGCAAAGCCAATGTAATTCGCGCGCACAGTAGCATCGTCTGTACGCGGATGCGCACGCGTCTCCAGCACAACTGCGCCTCCAGCCACTGCAGCGAGCACAGCGACTGCCACGGCAATGGGGAGCTTGCGGGTAAGTTTCATAGCAATCAGGATCTCCTTGGCGAGCTCAGCGAAACAGCAGTAGCCAGAGCGTGCACGAAAGCAACAGAACAAACGCGGGGTAAAACAGCGCCAGCAGCGCAATCTCTTCTTCCAGTACTCGATAGCGCAACAAGCCGCGCAGTCCAATGGCGCAGGCAATGCTGATGACGAGGCACAGCATCCAGGAAGGGAAGTAAGAACCGCCAATATTCAACATCGGCGCGTGCCCACAGCCAGACAGTACAGTCACCACCGCGGCAGGCACAATCCACTTGCACATAAGACTTACGCTCAAGGCTCCTGTCTCCTTGCTGCAGGTTCCATAACGTCACTTGACTTGTGCGCTCTCAGCAAAGATCCAGTGGCGTACTCCAGTTGCACGGCACTGATCCATACCGCCGAATCAGCCTGCACGTGCGCGAGTCGCGCCTTAGCAAGTTGCTGCTCGGCTGTCACCACGTCAATCAGATTCTTCACACCGTATTGGTACGCCTCGAATGTTGCGTTATACGAGGTCTCCGCAGCCTGCATAAGTATCACAGCAGCATCCCGCTGCCGCAGTGCCGTGCGTGCAGTCAGATAAGCAGTCCACACCTCGCGCGTGGTTCGATCGCGCTGCTCCAACAGTTCATCCTGACGCTGTCGAGCTTCAGAGCGAGCCAGCGCGACCTCACGACTGCGCCGTCCGCCATCGAAGAGGCTCCAACGCACGTTAACACCAACGCTCCATGTCGTCTGGTCCGCTGAGCCGAGCGTTCCGTAGTCGCTTGTCGGCCACATCGCCGTCTGCCCCAGCTTCGCTGCTAGTTCTACTGATGGCCTCTGGTCTGCCCGTGCCGCGTGCACGGCAGAGTCAGCGGCATGCACTTCTTCGCTTAGTTGCTGTAGATCAGGCCGCTCAGCAAGTGCCGAATCTACGAGCGATTCAATGGATGCCGTCATTTCGCCTGCGTCTGGCTGTTGCCGCGGCGCAGCCACTTCGACTTGATCCGAAGGCTCGACGCCGAGAGACTCGCGCAAAACAACGCGTGCGATGCGTGCCGCCCCTAGAGCATCTTCCAGGTCAAACGCGGCCTGTGCTCGCGCAGCACGTGCGTTCAAGACGTCTGGTAGAGTTGCGCGCCCCTGATCCAGCTGCGCCTGCGCCGCATCCTCTGTAGTCTTCGCCGTGGTCACAATCTGTTGTGCTGCTGTCAGCCGCTGATCTGCTGTGATCAGGTCGTAATAGCCTCGGACCACAGCAAGCGCCACCTGTTGGTTCACTCGTTCAAAGGCTGCAGCGGCAGCCAGCCGTTCGGCCGCACTCTTCTCCACAGCGCTGGCGCGATGCCCTGAATCGAACAGTGCATACTCCAAGCCAATCGCGGGTGCCACAGTCGGCACCTCCGCCATGGTGTAACCGCGCGGAGCAAGCGGCTTTGGAAAAGGGCTGATCATGCGCTCATCTCCAAAGAGCGCAAGAAGCGTCAGTTCCGGATAGTAAGCACTCCGTGCTACATGAAGGTGATCGGATGCCTGGCGTGCACGCTCCCATGCGATGCGCGTATTCGGATTATTGTGCTCGGCTAAATCCACCAACTCATCCAGGCGGTAATGTCGCTGCGGATCCAAGGCTGCTACCGGCGCCGTGGGAAGATCATGACTGATGCATGCCGCCTTCGCGGGAAGTGACTCCATCTTCTGCACACACTGGCTCGCTGCCAGCGGTGGAGCTATAGCCGAACCGACCGTGATCAGTATTATGCCAAAAAGACTTGCGCCGGAATGCGCAGCAGACGTGCCGCCTGCATAGGGAAAGTACACCATCGCACAAATTAGTATACACCGTACACATTGAGCACGTCGAATACGCAGCGGTTCACAACACCTCCAGCGTATACTGCGGTAGACCTAAACAGCACGTATTCATTCTCTACTTAAGTGGACAGGGGACTGGCATTGCCACGGACAGCAAACACTATCAAGCAGCAGGACAGGTTTAAGGCTGGCGCCGAGCTAAGGAAGCGCGTTGTTGAAGCCGCTAGCCGCATGTTCGCAGCGGAAGGATACGAAAGTGTTTCCGTGCGCCGAATCGCTCAGCTCGCCGGATGCTCGCAGATGGCCATGTACCGTCACTTCCCGGACAAAGCATCTCTGATCACGCACGTGTGCGTCGAGTTATATAGCAACCAGACTGTGCGCAACAATCAGCAGGTCGCCCATATCGCATCACCTCTCAAGCGCCTGCTGACTGCGGGACATCTGTCCATCGAAATGGCTGTCAAGAACCCGCATCATTACCGCCTCGCATTCTTGACGCCGCTCCCCGTCGAGGACGCACGGCGTATTCGCGCAGAGGTCGCCAAACCTGCCATCGATTTCTTCCGCCAGAGCCTTCGTGAGGCGCTACCTGCCTCCACCCCACCCGAGGTTCTGGAAGCTCGACTTCATCAATGCTTCGCCTGCCTCCACGGAACCATTGTGCTGCTCATCACCTATCCGCAGAATTACGGCCTGACTCACAAGAAGGCTCTCCAGGAATTCGACGAAATGTTTACGCGCATCGTGGAGGACTGAGCGTTACTACTGCTGTCCCTTGCCTTTCAGACACCAAGCGACGACACTGCGTTCCAGAGGTTGCGCGGATCCAATGCGCGTTGTGATGCAACCTCGCGCTTGTCTGGCAGCTTGAACTGCTCAATATTGCCGTGCAGTTCTTCTGTCAGGCGGCTGAGTTCAGTGCAGGCCTCCGAAGACTCCCGCGCCACGGTGGCAGAACGTGCAATGAGCTGCGCAATATCCTGCAAGCTGCGGTTAACTTCTTCCATCGCAGCTGATTGTTCTGTCGTTGTGGCTGCAATCTGCTCTGTTATTGAGTTCACATGACAAACTGCAGTACTGATATCTCCAAATGAGGACCGCGCAGAAGTCGTGAGTTCAACTCCGTCCGCGATCGCTGCGCGCTCGGATTGAGAGCGTTCCAGGGCATTGCGTGCCTGACTTTGAATGTTCGCAATCATACCTTCAATCTCGTGCGTAGCCCCGCCCGTCTGCTCAGCAAGCTTGCGAACCTCGGCTGCAACAACAGAGAATCCTTTGCCATGCTCGCCTGCACGCGCCGCTTCAATGGCTGCGTTCAATGCAAGCAGGTTTGTCTGTTCAGAGATCGCACGGATCAAGCTGGCAGCACGGCCAATGTGGTCCGCATCCTGTACAAGCTTATCAATCGTCTGCGCAACAGCGGAAGATTGCTCGGAAATGTCCTTCATTTTAGATGCGGTCGCCGCCACGGCCTCGTTCCCATCGTTCACGGAATCCGAGGCATGGCCCGCAGATTCAGCTGCAAGCGCAGTGTTCCGCGCAACCTCGGAGACGGAACTGGACATCTGTGTCAAAGTTGCGGAAACTTGATCTGCCTTGCGATGTTGGTCGTCGGCTGCAGCCGCGCTGCTGGAAGCCGAACTTGCGAGTTCGGTAGACGCTGCTGACACCTGCGCACCAATGGTTCCGAGGCCGCGAAGAATCTGGACCAGTGTTGAACGCATCTGGTTGACTGAATGAAGTGCGGCCCCAAGTGCATCGTCGGTAAGAATCTCAATGTCTTTGTCAGAGAGATCTTTCCGTTCAATTGCGGCAAGCGCATATTGCGCATGCCGGACGCGCTCACTGATCGTACGGATCGTGACTGTTGCAAAGAGCGCTGCAGCGACTGCGCCAAAGACAATGAACACAACTGAAAGCCAGAGGCCGCGCGCCGATGTTTTATCCTGCGCCGCCAGACGCTTCTGTGCCATGTCCTCCGAATAGTTGACATAAGAATTCAGCGCCGTCTGAATCTTCTTGCTCAGCGCGACCGATTTAGGCAGTTCTTCGGCAAGCTGCTCGCTCTGCCCGGATCGCACCACTGAAAGCATCGTCTGTAGTTCTGTCTCGCCCGACTGCCACGCAGCACGAAGGTCTTCGAGTCTTGCCTTGGCGACGGGGTCGTCGTTCACGTCGGCAACCAACTCGTCCAGTGTCGCAGCAAAGCTCTGTGCGGCTTCAACACATCTCTGATCGCCATGCTCCTTCGGCTGCAGAAAGTACGCTCGCGATGTCGCTTGTTCGCGCTGCTGGAGCGTCGCAAGACGCTGCGCAAGCAATGCGTGATGCGCTTCCCGAGCAGCAACTGCACTACTGTGCTGAACAGTAATCTGACTGCGGATGGAAACAAGCCCGGCAGCGATCGCTGCAAACAGCACGCATCCCATTCCCGCAACCAGCAATCTTTCAAGCCCCAACCGCTTGAGCATATTCACAACCACCTTACAGAAGGTTTGCCCGAAATAGGCTATAGACCATATCGACCAGACCAACCAGTTTCGTTAATGGGACATCTCGGCAGGGCGCCTCCGGACATTTGCATCAAGTTCGTCGTTGCTTGGCCGATACGCTAATGGAACTTCGCGACAACCCATCGGAGGGCGCACAATGGCCAGGGCAATTGCAGCCTGTACAGCAGTATTGCTTTGCTGCATCACCATGCACGGATCAGGACAACAGGATCCAATACAGAAAGAAGCAGCCGAAGTGCGGGAACTCACGCACGCAAGGGCAGCACTGCATCTTGAAGAACGTACTCGATGGGAAGAACACTATGGCAATAGCTTCGGTAAGGCCAAGAACCAACAGGACATGTTAAGCCGCCTCCGGATAAGCATGGATTATTCACCGACTGGATGGCTGCTCATCAGCGCCATGGGGCAGGACGCCCGTGCGCCTTGGTATGGGCAGAATGCTCCCGGCTCACTCCGCGACTCAATCGACCTGAATGAGGCTTTCATCGAAATCCGGAAGAAGAACCGGTCGATGAGTGCTTCGATAGGGCGACGGATGCTTAACTACGGTGAAACCCGTGTCATCGGGGTTCCACAATGGTCAAACACTTCCCGTACTTACGATTTCGGAAGAGTACAGTTCACCACTCGGCACTTCGCGCTGGAAACACTCATGGCATCACCTGTCATCGTTCGTCCTGACATGTTCAATAACCCAGAGCTAGGAAACCGATATTGGGGAACTTATGATGTACTGCCGAAAATTTGGCACGGTACATCAATTGACATCTACGCCTTAAGACACTCGCAAAACAAGGTGGGGGGCTGGACAAGCAACGGCACATTGGGGACCAATAACTTTGGTACTCGATTCTACGGTCCATTGCCCGCTAAGCTCTCCTATAGCCTCGAAGGCATTGGCCAGACTGGCCACGTTGGCTCTCTCAATCAGCGCGCTTATGCATGGTTCGCTGGCCTGAACCGAACCTTTCCCGTCAACGCCCTGCTCATCGATACGTCCGTCGAATTCAAAGAGGCATCAGGTTCGCATGCCGGCTCAACACACAGTTCCACGTTTGACCAGTTATCTCCAGCGAACCACGATAAGTTCGGGCATCAGGACCTCTTCGGATGGAAGAACCTCCGCACCTTCAAGACGCTTGAAACAATCCACCCCACCAAGGCATCGACGTTCAATGTGATGTACACCAATCACTCACTCTTCAGTGCGTCTGATTCGCTGTACGCAAGCTCCGGATCGAAAATCGCAACTTCAGCACACGGCACGGCAGGGCGTGCGGTTGGACAGGAGCTCGATGGCTTTGCAACTTATAGTTGGGGGGCGCACACATTCTTCGCAGGCGTGGGTTACTTCTTTCGCGGTCAGTTCGTTGTCAACACAACATCGGGCATAAATCCACGCTATTTCTACATCGCGCAGCAATACAACATCAAATAGGACGAATACTGGAGCCCTTACCGTCTCGTCACCGCGTATCGGCCAAGTGGTGCCGGTAACGAATGGAAACAGTTATGCGCAGTTCGTGTGACGCGCGAGCTGGCTCACCTGCCAACTCGCGTACATGAACCCAGCGTCACGTGCCGATTCCGGGCGCGACCCAGCAGCGGCACTACGCTGCATCAATCGTGGCGCTTTTGTTCTCTCTGAGAGCTTTCACATCACGCTTCGGCGGCTGTCCAAAGAATCTGCTGTATTCCCTGGAGAACTGGCTGACACTTTCGTAGCCTACCTCGTATGCAGCACTCGTGGCGTCCAAGCCATCCATCAGCATTCGCTGCCGCGCCGTTTGGAGCCGCAACTGTTTCTGATATTGCAGCGGGCTCATTGCAGTCAGCGCGCGAAACTGATGATGAAGAGTGGATACGCCCATTCTGGCCACCTGCGCAAGCTCCTCCATCCGCAACGGTTTGGCAAAGTTCATCCTCAGCCACGCAATCGCGCGTGCAGTCCTGTGGCTAAGGTCACCGCTCGTCGCAATCGCGCGCAGGCGCTCACCCTGCGGAGTTCTAAGGATTCGGTAGATGATCTCGCGTTGAATCAGTTGACTCAAGAATGGAATGTCCTCAGGGGTCTCGAGAACATCAATGAGGCGGATGCATGCCCCCAGCAGACCGGCCGTCGTCTCACCAACCGCCACTCCGCGACGATTTGAAAGCGTTCCCGCTTCAGCAAGATCATCACGGCTCATGACTTCCCTCACTGTCGGCATATCAAGCCTGAGCAGCATAGAGAGAAGGGGACTATCGTCTGATGCCTCCACGATCTGGCTTTGCACCGGGACATCGATCGAGGACAACAAGAACGATGAGTCATCGCAAACGTACTCTTCACCGCCAAGACTGATCAACTTGCGTCCCTGAGCAAAGACCGTCAAGCTCGGTTCGTACGTTGCGCGGTAGCAGGCAGTAGGCGTGGTTCTGCAAAAGAGCGTCAAGCCTGGAATTGCAGTCGCATGTTCTCCAGCAGTTCGTGTAGAGGCTGCAATCTTCGCGGCAAGCTCTTTACGCTTTATCGCCGTAGCCGGATCGCGATTGTCGAACGTCTTTCCATGTCTTGGCATGCCGTTGCGCCATCCTTGCTTCCAGCCTAGCGCGGCAACATTCTTCCTGTGCACAAAATATGAATGCGCGACAGAATCAGGCAATAGAACGGCAGGATCGGGAAAGCGCTCAATCTCTGGTTGTCGCTATCTTTCATATGGGCGAAAGAGAGTGTGCCTGATACCGCCAGCCAGGGGGCAACGATGCAAAAGCGAACACTGGGAAAGAGCAATCTGGAAGTCTCAGCTTTAGGTCTGGGATGTATGGGGATGAGCTGGTCCTATGGACCGCCAAAGGAAAAGCAATCCATGATCGCCATGATCCACGCCGCGGTGGATCTGGGCGTCACGTTCTTTGACACCGCGGAAGTGTACGGCCCGCTCGTCAACGAGGAGCTGCTCGGCGAAGCCCTGGCTCCGTTCCGTGGCAAAGTGATCATCGCCACCAAGTTCGGGTGGGAAGCCAATCCCAGCGACGGGGACAAATGGAACGCTTTGAACAGCCGGCCAGAGCACATCAAGCAAGTCGCCGAAGCTTCTCTCAGGCGCTTGAAGGTGGATGTCATCGACCTGTTTTATCAGCACCGCGTCGATCTAAACGTTCCCATTGAGGATGTTGCCGGAGCAGTGCAGGATCTCATCCGAGCAGGCAAGGTAAAGCACTTCGGCATGTCTGAAGCCAGCGCGCAAACCATCCGTCGCGCGCACGCTGTTCAGCCGGTTACGGCGCTACAGAGCGAATACTCCTTGTTCTGGCGCGAACCTGAAACAACTGTCATGCCCACCCTTGAAGAACTGGGCATCGGATTCGTTCCATTCAGTCCGCTAGGCAAAGGATTTCTCACCGGAACGATTGACGCAAACACAAGGTTTGACAGTTCGGATTTCCGCAGCACCGTGCCACGGTTCAGTCTAGAGAATCGTCGCACCAATCAAGCCCTAGTTGACTTGGTGATCACATTCGCTGCGCACAAGAAAGCAACTCCCGCGCAAATTGCACTCGCGTGGCTTCTTGCAAAGAAGCCATGGATCGTTCCCATTCCTGGCACAACCCGGCTGGAGCGCCTCCAGGAGAATGTCCATGCAGCGGAAGTGGGCCTCACGCCGCAGGACGTCCTTGCGCTTGACGAGGCATCCTCCAGAATCAAGCTCGAAGGCGCACGCTATCCAAAGTTCCACGAGCAGTTCGTAGGCAGGTAATCGCCCCGCCGCAGGAGATACCCGATATGAGAGCGCTTTATCTCGTCTCGCGGGCTGTCATTGCATTAGCAGCAACCTTGATCATCACCCAATGTGCAGGGAAGCACATGAGCGACCGCGAGAGGCTCATCGGCGCGTGGCACTTGGTGCGAATCAACACGCCCGGCATACAAGAGTCGGCGCAGCCTCTTGGGATGCTGGTCTACTCGCGTGATGGGCATGTGTCAGTTCAGCTCATGTATCCGGTTGCGCAGCACGCGCTGAACAACCAGTATGTCCGCGACGGATATGAAGCTTCGTTCGGCAGCTTCACCCTCAATGACTCAACGCACACTCTCACCCATCACATACAGGGCGCAAATACAGGCGATCTGCTCGTTGGAAAAGACCTGCCGCGAGTCTATCAATTCACCGGGGACGGCCACTTGCTCATCCGTTCAGCGCGAAACGATGAGCATTGGTCCGTTCTCTGGGAGCGCTACTGAAGATAGGAGCACACATCATGTCCACATACAACACCGCTCAGTCTGCACTGACGCCGCACGATATCCATGCAGTATCACCGGCGCTGGCCAGTTACACGCAAGAGTCAATTGCCGATGACCTTTGGAAGCGGCCCGCGTTGTCACCTCGCGACCGGAGTCTCGTCACGGTTGCAGCTCTCATCGCGCGCACTCAAACCGTCGGAATGCCGCACTACTTCAACATCGCTCTCGATAGCGGCGTAAAAGCAAGCGAACTCTCCGAGATCGTCACGCACCTCGCGTTCTACTCTGGGTGGTCAAACGCTCTCGCAGCTGTCCCTGTATTGAAAGACATCTTTGCTCATCGCGGAATCGGTACAGATCAGCTCCCGGAAGTCTCGCCGCAACTTTTGCCACTCGATGAGGCAGCGGAAGCACAGCGTGCAACCACAGTCGAACAGCACTTCGGCGCCGTCGCTCCCGGCGCAGTGCACTACACAACAAATCTTCTGTTCCGCAATCTTTGGCTGCGCCCCGCGCTGTCACCGCGAGACAGGAGTCTGGTCACCGTGAGCGCCCTCATAGCAACAGGTCAGGTGGCACAAGTGACCTACCACCTCAACAGGGCACTGGACAACGGGCTGACACAGCCGCAGACGTCTGAGGTGCTAACGCACCTCGCGTTCTATGCCGGCTGGCCCAACATCTTCTCAGCCCTTCCTGTGGTCAAGGATGTATTTGAAAAGCGCACCAAGTAAGTTCCTGGATCTCACGATTTCACGTTCCGGCGAAACGGAGAAAGGTCGTCAAATTGGCAGCATGGACAAAAGATGAGCTTCGGAAGATTCGGGAGTCCGATGACCTTCACATCTCGCCCTTCCGCGAGGATGGGAAGACGTATGGTACTCCAACGTGGATCTGGTCTGTTGTGGTCGATGATGCACTTTACGTCCGTGCGTACAACGGCAAGAAATCGCGCTGGTATCAAGCCGCAGTGCAGCAGAAGGCAGGGCGAATTACGGCCGCGGGAATGACCAAGGAAGTTTCTTTTGAACCCATTAAAGTCGAGAACAGTGATCAGATTGACGCGGCGTACACGACGAAATACAAGAACAGCCCGTATCTCAGTCCCATGATTAGCGAGCGGGCCCGTGCCGCTACGGTCAAAGTGGCGCCGCGGGAAATCAAAGCATAAAGGAGAAGTTCATGCCGCATGTGATCGTGAAGCTATGGCCGGGAAAGACGGAGCAGCAAAAGAAGCTTCTGGCAGACGCAATTACCAAAGACGTGATGGAGATTCTGCATTATGGGGACGAATCCGTCTCCGTAGCAATGGATGAAATCGGCTCTCTTGATTGGGCAGAGAAAGTCTACGAGCCAGACATTAAAGCCAAGTGGAACAATCTCTACAAGAAACCCGGATACACGATGTGAGATTGTGTACCGGCTTCGAAGATCGGGATTAACGGAGGCAAGAGTGGGTAAGAACGTATTGATTCTGTCGTCAAGTCCGAGGAAGAAAGGCAATTCCAGCACTCTGTGCGATCAGTTCAAGGCAGGCGCTGAGTTGGCGCATCATCACGTCGAAAAGATTCTTCTAGCCGACAAAGAGGTCCATTACTGCAATGGATGCGGCTCCTGTGAGCGGACAGGAAAATGCGCACAGAAGGACGATATGGGAGAGATCCTCGACAAGATGCAATCCGCTGACGTCATCGTAATGGCGACGCCGGTCTACTTCTACACGATGTGCGCACAGATGAAAACAGTGATCGACCGAACCGTGGCGCGCTATACAGGGCTATCTGGCAAAGACTTCTATTTCATCGTCACAGCGGCTGAAAACGACAAAGAGGCCCTGAAAAGAACCGTCGAAGGATTTCGCGGATTTACCTCATGTCTGAGCAGGGCGAAAGAAAAGGGTGTTATCTACGGCACTGGTGCGTGGAAGATCGGCGACATCCAATCCACTCAGGCCATGGCCCAGGCTTATGAGATGGGGAAGACGGTGTAAAAAGGCGGCAATCCGTAGCAGTCTGGACTGTGAAATCAACTCGCACCATGGACTTCCGCATCGGTGTTCGTAGCCTGTTCATGCCGGAGTACGTAGCTGCGAGTGCACACAGACTGAGTCTGACCTGCGGAATAGACTCAAGCCACAATGCATCGAAAGCTTCAAGGTCAAGCAGTGACTCTCGCTTCATCGAAGGGCCGGGCGTGCAGCATAGTCAACAGCGATTCTCGACGGAAACTAGCGTCTACCTGGCTTCAAACCCAGTCCGGCACATGACGAGACCCCCCTCAAATATGGAATGATGAATGCTTCCGTCGGCGTCGACAACTTGTGTCGGCTCAACAGGGAATCGACTGGCTTCCAGAATTCGCGCGCATGGCCAGCAGCGGAAGTGACGCAACCATCGGCTTAATTGGCTATCTGTTCGAGCCGTTCGGCAAGACGGTGAATCAGACGCCTGCGGGCATGCTGGTGCTCGCTTACGTACTCTCGCTGCTGCTCCTGCCCACACCTTCCGTTGGCGGCCGTCCCGGAGAAACTCAAGCGATTAACCTTCCCGCGTGGTCGCTCATGCAGGAGTATCTGGGCAACATCGCGTACGCGCTCATCCTGCGTCGACTGCGGGCATTCACGCTCGCCGTGATCGTCGTGCTCGCCGGCGTGATTCTTATCTGGGTAGGGAACGACCGCGAATCGCTCGACGGCGGATGGGGCTGCTCGAATCTATGGATGGCTCCGCTGCGGCTGACAGTTTCGTTCGTCATGGGACTCTGGCTCTATCGCATTCAGCATCGAGTCCGCTGTCCGAAGCTTGGCCTGCTGCTCTCGCTGGTCTTGGTCGCCGCTTTCCAGATACCAAAGTTTCCTAAGGTCGGTGCCATCTCGCTGAACGGTCTCTACGACCCCAGCTGCGTGCTGCTATTGTTTCCGCTGATCCTTCTGTGCGGAGCACATTCAGAAGCCGGTGAAGGCATGATGAGCATCTGCAAGCTCAGCGGTCGCCTCTCCTATCCCATCTATATCACGCACATGGTTTTCGTTCTGTCTCTGGCGAATTTTTCCTGGACCCGGCATCCGGGAACCGGGATTCTGCTCGCGTCCATCTTCGTGCTCTTTCCCATCATCGTTGGCGTAGCCTGGGTCGCGCTCACTGCCTATGACGAACCACTGCGCGCCTGGCTGTCGCGCCGCTACGGGTTCAAACGCACCGCCGCATAGTTCTCACCGAACCATTGGCTGGACGATAAATTCGGAACTTTCCACGAAGCTTGCTCCCTGACAACACGATGACACTCGCATGCTCAGTAAAGAATGATCGGCCTATCGAAGATGCGGGGGGCCTACAGGTTTATCTTGGAGTCGACGATTTCATCCGCAGTCAGGATCGTCGAAGCCCTATGATGCTTTGATTGAGGAAGGAAACTGCCGTGAAAAGTGTAAACGTGACGGCCCGCGGCTTCTCACACTCAGCCGCACAAGCAATGAAAGCAATGCTTATCATTGCGGCCCTTTGCACCCCTGGAGTCATTTCGCAGCCCGCAATCTCGCAAACAGACGTCAGATCCAGTTCAAACCCGCAGAAATTCGTCAACGGCTACGAAGCAAAGTGGTGGAAAGAAGCCGTTGTCTACCAGGTCTACCCACGTTCCTTCGCCGATTCCAACGGTGACGGTATTGGCGACCTCAATGGCATCACCCAGCACCTCGACTACCTGCAGAAGCTGGGCGTCAACGTCATCTGGCTCTCGCCCCACTATGATTCGCCCAACGCTGACAACGGCTATGACATTCGCGACTACCGCAGAGTGATGAAAGAGTTCGGCACCATGGCCGACTTCGACCGCATGCTCGCCGCCATCAAGGCCCGCCACATGCGCCTGATCGTGGACCTTGTCGTCAATCACACTTCAGACGAGCACCAATGGTTCGTCGAGTCGCGCAAGTCCAAAGACAATCCCTACCGCGATTACTACTTCTGGCGTGACGGCAAGCCCAACCCTGCCGATCCAGACCATCCGCTCCCACCCAATAACTGGCGCAGCGTCTTCTCTGGTTCCGCCTGGCAGTGGGACGACACCACGAAGCAGTTCTATCTTCACCTCTTCGCCGTCAAGCAGCCCGACCTCAACTGGGACAATCCCAAGGTCCGCGAAGACGTATTCTCCCTAATGAAGTTCTGGCTTGATAAAGGCGTCGATGGCTTTCGCATGGACGTCATCCCGCTGATCTCAAAGCCTGCAGGCCTGCCCGATCTGGACCCGCGAAATACCATCAACGTGCTTGCCAACGGCCCTCATCGCGATGAGTACCTGCAGCAAATGAATCGCGAGGTCCTCTCCCACTACGACGTAATGACCGTCGGCGAAGCCATCGGTATATCCCTCCAGAAGACTCCTCTCATCGTCAGCAGCCAGCGCCATGAGTTGGACATGATCTTTAACTTTGACGCTGTGCGCCTTAACCGCGGCGAGTTCTACTCTGAGCGTAAGTGGACCCTGCCGGAACTGAAAGCCATCTACGACGGCCATGCCGCGCAGTTGGGCAAAGAGGACTGGGACACCGTGTTCCTGTCCAATCACGACAACCCGCGGCTCGTTTCGAACTTTGGCGACACCTCAACTGACGAGAACCGCGTCCGCTCCGCCAAGCTCATTGAGACCATGCTGCTCACCCTCCGTGGAACCCCATACATCTACCAGGGTGACGAGCTTGGGATGACAAACTATCCCTTCCGCACTCTCGACCAGTTCAACGACATTGAAGTTAAGAACGCCCATAAGGAGCGCGTCGAATCCGGGCACATGACCGAAGCCGAGTTCATCGCCGAGTCCGCCCGCTTCGGTCGCGACAACTCCCGCACCCCTATGCAGTGGTCGAACACGACCAACGGCGGATTCACCACGCCAAATGCGACTCCGTGGCTCACCGTGAACCCGAACTACGCTCAGATCAACGCAGCAGCAGAGCTCAAAGATCCCAATTCCATCTATCACTACACGCAGCGTGCCATCGCGCTGCACCACGCCAACCCAGCCTTTACTTACGGCGACTACAAGGACCTTTCGCCCGACAATCCGCATATCTATGCGTACACCCGCACGCTGCCCATCGCAGGCAAACCCGATCAGCGCTTTCTCATCCTGCTCAACTGGAGCGCAAAGCCTGCTGATTTCAACCTGCCCGATAACATCAAGCCAAAGAAACTGCTGCTGACCAACGTCCACAACTCCGCCGCTCCCACTGGCCAGACAGTCATGCTCAGCGCGTGGGAAGCACGCGTTTATACGTATTGATCACTCCACAGCAGAAGAGAGAACTGCGCAAGAACGACCTGATCTCATCTATACGGCTGGAAGGGAAGGGGGCCAGAACTCGCGCCAAGAAGGGGCATCGTATTGAGCTTGTTTAGAAGCGGAGACCTCTACCGCATACTCGGATAATTCTTCGAGTATGCGGTAGACGCCGATCGGCCTCCGGGGAAAGGTGCACCGGTGGCTGTGAGTCCCAGCGATTCGTGAAAGAGGGTTCGAGGACACAAGCCTGGCTGCGGTTGAGCGAGCCGTCGCGGCCGCAAGCCGTCCAACCCAGTTCACTCTCGTCCCGTCATGCGGATCGTCGGTTGGGAATTATTGAGGCCGGTTATGTGCCTGCAGGTGCGTCGACAAAGTAAAAAAATACGAGAAGAAACCATGAGCAGGTGAATCATGATGCATTCGAACGACGTAAATTACTTGAAGAAATGACAATAATTTACCAGGACAGCTGGTTCTCAAAAGCAACAAAGGAAAAAGTAGCTCCGTGTCTGATAACAGATATTCTGTACACAATAAATCTGGCCAACCTGCCCTCTACATCTTGTACCGGCCCATATCCTCGTCGTTCAGACCTTCCAGCCAGCCCCTCAACTGCTCTGCGGTAGGCCCGTCCGTTCCACCGGTTGTCTGCAGCTTTGCCGCATCCAGTACTTCGGCTGCAACAAAGATCGGACAATCTGCGCGCAGCGCCAGCGCAATCGCATCGGACGGCCGCGCGTCCACGGTCATGCGTTCGCCATTCTGAGTCAGCCAGAGGCTCGCAAAGAACGTCTCGTTCCGCAGTTCCGTAATCACGACCCGCTCCAACCGAGCGTTGAGCCCCTGGATCAGGTTCCGCGTCAGGTCGTGTGTCATCGGGCGGCCCACTGCGCTCTTGTCAATCTCATCCGAGATCGCCTTCGCCTCAAAGAACCCCACCCAGATCGGCATCACCGCGTCGGACGCCACGTCCTTCAGGACAATGATCGGCATGTTGGTTGCCGGGTCCATCATGAATCCCCGGATGCGCACTTCCACGTCCATCGCCCCTCCTCCGGTCCTCTCGTCCTGTTAGACGGCCACGCCCACCAGACTGTTCGGAAAGCTCCCCGTAATCTTCACCTGAGCATACGTCCCAGGTGCCGGCGCAATCGGCTGGTCGGTCGTGAAGTTCACCGGCTTATTCTGGCTGCTGCGTCCCGCCACCTGTCCACGCGCCGGGTGCATTCCCTCAACCATCACTTCCATAATTTCGCCGATCTGCTTGGCGTAATTGACTCTTTGGATTTCGCGCTGCCGTTCAAGCAACACTTGAAGCCGCCGCGATTTCTCATCTTCCGGTACGGAGTCGATCATCGTCAGCGCCGGCGTGTTCGGCCGCCCGGAATACTTGAACCCGAAGACGCCATCGTACTCGACCTCGGCCAGCAGGTCCATTGTTTCGATGAAGTTCTCCGCCGTCTCCCCTGGAAACCCAACAATAATGTCCGTGGTCAGCGAAATCTGCCGCCGCGCCGCCTTGATCCAGCTGATCCGCTCCAGATACCACTCCCGCGTATACTCACGCGCCATCTGCCGCAGCACCTTACTTGAGCCCGACTGCACCGGCAGATGCACGTGGTCGCACAGCGTTGGCACCGCGTCAATCGCCTCCACAATGTCCCGCGTAAAGTCCCTGGGATGGCTCGTCGTAAACCGCACGCGCCGGATACCTCCGACCTCGCCCACAGCCGCCAGCAATTCCGCAAAACTCCGTTTCCCTTCCGGGTCGCGGTAGCTGTTCACGTTCTGCCCCAGCAGTTGAATCTCAGTGAATCCCTGGTCAGCAATCTGCCGCGCCTCGTCCAGCACCGAGTTCGATCCACGGCTGCGCTCTTTGCCGCGCGTATACGGCACCACGCAGTACGCGCAGAACTTGTCGCAGCCCTCAATGATTGTGATGTATCCGCGATACGGGCTCTGCCGCGCCGTAAACTCGGTCTCGAACGTCTCCTCAGTCTGGCGGTCGTCCAGCCCGGTGATGCGGTTCTCACCCGCCTCCAGCCGCGCCAGCATCTCCGGCAGTTTGCGATACGACGCCGACCCCGACACCAGCGACACATACGGCGCGCGCGCGAAGATTTTTTCGCCTTCCTGCTGCGCCACACACCCCAGCACCCCAAAGCGCTTGCCCGCCTTGTGCAGCGCCTTGTAGTCGTTGAGCCGGTTAAAGACCTTCTGCTCCGCCTTGTCGCGGATGGAGCAGGTGTTGTAGAGGATCAGTCCCGCTTCCTCTTCCGACCCCACCTGCCTGTAGCCCTGCTGTTGAAGGGTGCCAATCACCTTCTCCGAGTCATGGGCATTCATCTGGCAGCCGAAGGTCTCAAGATAGAAAGTTTTTCCGGTTGCCGTCACAGGTCTCAGTATAGTGCATTCGCAATCTTGTCACCGCTGCGCCTCAGCCGTGATTTCCATCGCAGCGAAACTCTTGGCCGCAGGCATTTCATGCCCTGCAAAACCCACGCGGTGCACCACCCTGTCGCAACGTCCCTCCGGCCGCGTTCCCTGCTCCGGTATCCTGCTTGCATGCCTCTCACGCCACGCTCCGCTGGAGCCTCAGCATGACCGCTTGGACCACCTCCGACCTCGCACCCCTGCCCCACACTGCACAGAACCGCTGCTTCGGTTGCGGCCCGGCCAACCCCCGCGGCCTCCAGCTTCACTTCCTCCGCGCGCCTGACAGCACTGTCGTCTGCCCCGTCGCCATCCCCGACCTCTTTGAAGGCCCTCCCGGCTACGTTCACGGCGGAATTCTCGCTACGCTCCTCGACGAAGCCATGAGCAAGTCCGTCCGCGCCCTCGGTCTCACCGCCGTCACGCGTCACCTTGAGGTCGACTATCGCCTCCCAGTACCCTCCGGCGTGCCGCTGCGCGTTGAGGGCCGCCGCACCCAGAGTGAAGGCCGCAAGCACTGGACCGAGGCGCAAATTCTCGACGCCGAAGGCCGTGCTCTCGTCCGCGGCAAGGCCCTCTTCGTTGAGGTCCCGCCGCACACGCCCAAGAGCTGAGCCGCACGCCTACTTCAGCTTCGCCAGCCACTCCAGAATCGTCGTCTGCAGATAAATGCGATGATCGGACCAGACGTGATCCGTCGCCACATGGATCGCCGTGACCTGCTTGCCGCCGCGCGCGCGAATATCCTCAATCAGTTTGTCCGTCTGCGGCGCCAACCCGTCATCCGCAGAGAGCACCAGCAGCGGCAGTTGGCTCAGCCCATCCGCCACTGTCGCAAATCCAAACTCCTTCGCGTGCGCCATCGTCTCGTCCGCCATGCTCTCTGGCGTCACATCCGCCAGCGTCTCGCGGTTGTCGTCCATCAGCGCCACCACGTCCTTCCGCGGCGCCGCGCCAATCATGCCGAAGTCCGCAGCGCTGATCAGGATTGCGCCGCGTAGTCCGTGGTCACGGCCCGCCGTCAGCGCCGTCACCCATCCACCCATGCTGTGCCCGGCCAACACCATCCGCGTCGTATCCACGCCTAGTTGCGCCGCGTTCGCCGGATCGCGCATATACGCCAGCACCGCCGCCGCGTCCTCCGGATTCTGCGCAAACCGGAACGCGCCCGGGCTGCCCCACGACCCGCGATAGTTGAACGTCACCGCATTCCATCCCGCGCGCCGCGCCGCCTGCGCCAGGTCCAGATTCTTTTCGTTGCCCGGCAATCCGTGGCACAGCACAAGCGTCGGATGCAGCCCTGCGCCCGACGGCGCATACAGCAGCCCGTTGATCGTTACGCCGTGGCTGGGGATGTGCAGCACCACCGTGTGCGCCGGATGCGCTGCATCCGCCGGAGGATCAGTCGCAATCGCTACTGCCGCGTTCTGTGCTGAAGCCCACTGTACCGCCAGCATCAACACCACAACCATCCAACCGGCTCTTCTCATCGCACGCTCCAGATGCATCGAATGTGCACAACTTCCCTTCATCCTAGCAGCGCAAAAAAATGAGCCTCGCGCTGCGGTTGTCCGCGCGAGGCTCTTCGAGTGACCAGCCATTCAGGCTCAGCGAATCATGCCGATCACGTCCTGCGTGACTGTATCGAAGGTCGTCACAGCCTTTGAGCTGGCCTCAAAAGCGCGCTGCGCGACGATCAGGTTGGCGAACTCCTGTGAGATGTTCACATTCGATCCTTCCAAGGCATCGCTCTCCAGCGTGCCCAGGCCTGCCGAGCCTGAGACTCCGATCGACGCCGCGCCGCTGGCCAGCGTGGTTGCGTAGTCGCCGTTGCCCAGCTTTGACAGACCTTGCAGGTTCGCCACGTTCGCCAGCGCCAACTGGCCCACGGCCTCCTTCTGTCCATTCGAGTAGGTCACCGTCACCGTGCCGTCCGAGCCAATCGTGAAGCTCTGGTACTGCCCCGGTGCGTAGCCGTCCTGTGTCGTCGAAGAAACAGCCGAGGTCGCATTCACCTGGCCGATCGTCGCCGTGTTGCTTGAGCCCAGCAGGTTCCAGCTCATGTTCAGGTCGGCTGCACCGTCCGCCAAGCCTGTAAAGCTCAGCGGAATCGACGACACATCACCCGCCGCCGTTCCCACCGTTGAAGTCACACCACCGATCGTCACCGAGCTCAGCACGCCGCTCGAGTCAAAGCTCAACGTGCCCGTCACTGGCGTCGACGTGCCGGAAGAATAGTCGCTTGCCGGCAGCTCTGCGGAAAAGTCCCATGTATTGGATGCCGTCTGCGTGTACGTCACCGTCATCACATGCGAGTTACCCAGCGAGTCATACACCGTGACCTGCCCCGGAAAGCTGGTTCCCGTCGTTGCCGTCGCGTCCAGATTCGTCGTCATGCTCAGCGTGGTGGTCTGCTGCGGCTGCTCCACCTGACCCACCGGGACCGTAATCGCACTCAGCGAGCCATTCGTGTTTACCACGCCGTTCGTTGCCGAGTAGCCCATCACGGACAGGCCGCTTGAAGTCACCAGTGATCCGCTTGAGGTCAGTGAGAAGTTGCCCGCGCGTGTGTATTCATAGGATCCGTTGCCACTGTCGACGACAAAGAATCCGTTGCCATCAATCGCCACGTCCGTATCCACGCCCGTTGTGCTGATCGAGCCCTGCGTGTAGTCGGTCTCATTGTTCGCGACCTTCACGCCTGCGCCAGTCTGGATCGGATCGCCCGAGCCCGTCGAGCCAATCTGCTGGTAGAACAAGTCAGAGAACTTCGTCGACTGTTCCTTGTATGCCGTGGTGCTCATGTTCGACAGGTTATTCGCAATTGTGTTCAGCTCGGTCGAAGCGGCGCTGAGGCCTGTCAGCGGAATTGAAAAGCTCGCCATCTATGCAACTCCTCTTCTGTGATTCCTGTTGGAAGGCCTCCCGGCCAGCGGTTGAGATCAATGCCCCCAATATCTTGCGCGTCATGAGAGCGAGATAGCTTGAGCGCCCCTACAAATGCGTCCCGCTCAGCGCGTTTGCCAGCCGGTCTGCGGACGTGCTGCTGTGCGGAACACTCAGGTTCCCAGCCGTTGTTGCGGCTGTGCTCAGCGTGGACGGCGTGCTCGTCGTTGCCGCCTGCGCAACCTGCGACGCGGCCGTCGTGCTGCCGGTACTCGAGCTCTGCGCACTGCTGCTCGTCGTCGTAGTCGACGTGCTCGTTGCGTCCGTCAGCGTCTGGTTGATGGAAATCAACTGCTCCAGGCTGTTCACGTTCACCAGCTGGTTGATGTACTCGTTCGGATCCGTCGATGCCGTCGGATCCTGGTTCTGCATCTCCGTCACTAGCAGCGTCAGAAAGTCACTCGACGAGATCGTCGCCACGTCGCTGCTTGAGCTGCTCGTACTCGACGACGTCGTGTTCGCCGTCGGATTCGCGTTCAGCGTGGCAGCCGTTGATTGCGCCGCCGACTGGTTAAAAATCCCCTGCACTGTTGCCATCCCTGCTCCTCCACAACTTTGTTCGGGTTTCTGCCGCCCCGCTACGCGAGAACGGAGATGTACGTACCGCTGCTGCCCACAGGCGTCATTGCCGCTGCCGCCGTGTTTGCACTCATCGCCCCGCCGCGTTCCGCCGCGCCAAAGCTCACACTCGTCTGCGTCGTATCTTGCCCGGCACTCTGCTGCCCCTGTCCTGACTGCGAGCTCATGCCCTGCCCCATGCTCATGCCCGCCGCGTTCGCATCCGGCGACGCAATCGCCACCGTGTTCACAGCCGAGTTATGTTCCGCGAGATAGGCGTTCAGCCCGGCCAGATGCGTACCCAGGGACTGCGCCGCGTCCTGCGATACAGGAATCACCGTCGCGTGCACGCCGGAGGCGTCCTGCTGCGCACGCACGCTCACCCAGCCCAACACCGGATCGTGATATCCAGCCTCGGCCGTGTGCGATCCCGTCTGCGTCCAGGTCGCCGTGGTGCCAACGTCGCCTGAGTCCAACGCCGCAAACGTCGCATGCACACTCAATCCACTTGCCGCCGTGGTTGGGCTGTTTAGGCTCTGCGCGTTTGCGCTGTTCGCCAGCGTAACTCCGCTCTCCCGAACCAGCGAATTCGTAGAAACTTCCTGCGTAGAGACCACCGCACCCGAAGCCGTCGTATGCGCTTCCGCAGTCGCCGCGCCGTGCACGCGCGAGCTCGTCCGCTGCACCGCAGCAATGCTGCGCGTCTCTGCACGCGTGTCCGCCGTCTGGCTCGCGCCCGTAGCGCCTTGTACCGTCTGTGTCGCGGTCGACGCATCCGTAACCGTCGCCGCGCTCTCATTCCCACTGTTGCTCGCCACAGCCGCCGCAGCGTTCAGCTTCGTTCCCGTCGCAGTGCCGCTCGTAGCCGTCGCAGCTCCCGTGGTCGAAGTGCCCGCCTGCACTGCTGCCACCGTTTGCCCATTCAGAGCGGCCTCGGTGTTCAGTGGGTTCAATATGTCCGTTGCACTTGCCACTCCGGTTCCCGCCGCATTCCATGTTGCAGCAATTCCGTTCTGCTGCACCTGCGCGATCCCCGTTCCCTCAACCGCCTTCGTTGCATCTGCCGCCACAGCCGCCGGCTGTTGCACAACCAGCCCCGCTGCATCGCTGCTCGGCTCTGTGGGCTGCACGGTTGCCTGCCCCTGCCCCGCGGCCGCAGACTGTTGCACCATCGCTGCGAGCTGCACATCCCCGCTCTGCGTATCCAGCCCGACGCCCGCCAGCACCGTTGCCGTCGCATCGCCACCCTGAACCGTTCCGTCGGTCGCCAGCGTCACGCCTGCATCCAAATTCGTCGTCGAACTTTGCGCCGTCACCGCTACCGTCTGCACCGCCGCCTGGCTGGCCAGCGCCGCCGCCGTCAGCGCATCCACGCTCACTGCGCTGCTCGCCGCCGAATTCTGCTTGCTCTCATCCTTCTTCTGCATTCCGCTCTGCGCGGTCTTCACGCCAGCCGTCTTCGCCGTCGTGGCGCTTCCCTGCTGCGAGTCCGTGCCAGCCGCTTGTTGCGTCGTCACGGTGACATCGTCGACCGTCCCCTGCTGCGACTTCACCGTTGCCCGCTCAACAGTTGCCGCACGGCCGCCCGCAGTCTGCCCGGTCGTGTCCGCCGTCTGACTCGTGCCAGCTTGGCCAACACCCATCTGCTCCAGAACCTGCTTCCAGCTCGTCACCTGCTCGGTGCCCTGTGCGCTTGCCGTTGCAGAAGCCGTCGCGCTGCCAATCGTGGAGCCTCCCGCGGGAGCTGCACCCATTCCAGCCCCGGAGCTGCCCATCGTTCCCAGAGTTCCAATCGCAATGTCGGGCACAATCGTCATGCCAAAGAACACTGCAGCCCGCGTGCCAAAGAGACGGATGCAGGGTTAGAGAAGTGTCAGGATGAAGCCCCTCTTCCTTCGCCTCAACCTCGGAAAGCTCTCATACGCCGCCACGCTGCAAGCGCCCACGATGCCAATCGTCCAGCTCCTGCTGGACGCGCCGCAGCGCATCGCGAGCGTCACGTGCCTCCGTCTCCTCAATCAGCGTCTCGGCCTGCCGCCGCCCCGTGCGCGTCATCAGGTAGGCCGCACGCCGGTCACTCACCCGCTCCGCAGCCGGCTCCATGCACTGTTCCAGCCGCGTCGCCATCCGTCCCGCCGCGCTCTGCTCTTCCAGCCCTGCCAACCTGTGGGCAATTTCGTTTTTCTCAATGCCTTCGGTAATCAGCCGCCGCCCAGCACGTCCCCGCGCCGTGTTTCGCTCCAGCGCCTGCTCCAGCGCGCGCAACTCACCCAGCGCCGATTCAAGCTCAAGCCGCCGTTGCCCCTCTTCGAGTTCTCTCACTCGCAGCAACCGCCGCAGCGCGCGTGAAACTGCCATCGCTACACCCCGCCCGCCAGCGCCGCCATCCGCTGCAGCGCATCTTCATAGCTCACGTGCTCCTGCGCTTTTTGCGTAAGAAACTCGCGAATCGCATTGCGTGCGCGCAGTGCGCGATCCAGATCGGGGTCTGACCCAGCCTTGTATGCGCCAATGCGCACCAGATCCTCTGACCGCGCGTAGACCGCCATCAACCGGCGCACCAGCGCCGCCTGCTCGGCGTGCTCTTTCTGCGCCACCGCCGGCATCAACCGGCTGATCGAGTCCAGCACTTCAATCGGCGGATACCATCCCTCCGCAGCCAGCGCGCGCGACAGCACCACGTGCCCGTCCAGCAGTGACCGCACCGCGTCCACCAGCGGATCCTGCTGATCATCGCCCTCCATCAGCACCGTGTAGAACGCCGTGATTGAACCCGTGCGAAAACTTCCCGTACGCTCCACCAGCTTTGCCAGCCGCGTAAATACAGACGGTGTGTAGCCCTTCGCCGTGGGCGGCTCACCCGCCGCCAGTCCAATCTCGCGCGCCGCCATCGCGTAGCGCGTCAACGAGTCCAGCACCAGCAGCACATGCTTGCCCTGCCCTGCGAAATACTCCGCCACCGTCGTCGCCGCCAGCGCCGCGCGCATGCGCATCACCGGCGACTGGTCCGAGGTCGACACCAACACCACCGACCGCTTGCGGCCTTCTTCGCCCAGCGCGTCCTCTAGAAACTCGCCCACCTCGCGCCCGCGCTCGCCCACCAGGCCCACCACCGTCACATCCGCTTCGGTGTTGCGCGTCATCATGCCAATCAGCGTGCTCTTGCCCACGCCCGATCCGCCAAAGATGCCCACACGCTGCCCACGTCCCACCGTCAACATTCCGTCCAGCGCGCGAATGCCCGTGCCCAGTGGCGTGCGAATCGGCACGCGGTCCAGCGGCGACCGCACCGCTCCGTCCAGAGACAGCGTCTCAGTCGCGACGGGCCTGCGCCCGCCGTCAATCGGCAGCCCGTCGGCGTCCAGCACGCGGCCCATCAACTCCGGCCCTACTTCAATCTCCGGGTGCACGCCCAGCGCCTCCACCGTGTCGCCAAAGCGGATGCCTTCCGTCGTTTCGACGGGCATTGAAAGCACATTCGCCCCTCGGAAGCCGATCACCTCCGCCGCATGCGGCTCGCCAAAGCGGTCCAGAATCTCGCAGCACTCGCCCACGGAGGCCAGCGGCCCGGCTGACTCAATCGTCTGCCCCACTGACTCGATCACTTTGCCGCGCCAGCGCCATGGCTGCGTCCGCACCAACCGCGCCTCGTAGCGCTCCAGCAGCGGACTCATGCGTGCGCCTCAGCATTCTGCGCCGCAGCCACCGCCGCCGTCTGCCCAGTGCGGTCAAAGAATCCGCGCTCAATCTCCGACAGTTGTCCGCGGATGCCCAGGTCCACGGAACCCACGGTGGTTTCAATCGTGCAGTCGCCCGTTCGCATCCCTTCGCCCGGCTCCACCCGCGGCTTCACCGTCAGCTTCGGCAGATGCGCAATCGCCTCCTGCCACAACTCCAGTTCACCCGGCGGCACTTTCAGCCGCACTTCGGTCGAGTTTGAGAGCTGCCCCAGCGCCACGCGCACCGCGCCGGTCAGCAGCAGCGGATCCATCTGCGCCTCGCGCCGCAGAATCCTCGCCGCTACGGCCAGGGCCAGATGCACCACCTCATGCTCGGTCGCATGCAGATAGCGCTCGCGTTCCTCGGCAAACCGCTCTACCAGCCGCGCCGCCTGCTCCGTGCGCTGCCTCTCTTCGCTGGCGCGCGCCGCGGCCTGTGCCTCGCGTTCCGCATGCCGCCCTTCTTCCACTCCCCGCGCCCGGCCCGCCTCAAAGCTTCGCTTCACCTCTTCCGCGTTCTGCCGCTCCAGCTGCGCGCGCAGCACCGCTTCATCCTCGCCTGTCCGCGCCGGCTGGTTGTCTCCCTCCGGACCACAAAAACCTGTCCAGGTCGGCAACACCTCAGGGCATTCCTCGTACTGAAATACCTGCATCGTTGAGATGGCATCCATCCCCATCGCTCACCTCGTCCTTCTGTTGCAGCGGCTCACGCCAGCATCTCGTCGCCGGTTTCCAGCTTCAGCACCACTTTGCCTTCGGATTCCATGCGGCGCGCCAGGTTCAGAATCTCCTGCTGGGCTGCGGCCACCTCGCGCGAGCGCACCGGTCCCAGCACTTCCATGTCTTCCTTCAGCATCTCCACGGCGCGCGCGCTCATTGCCTTGAAAATCTGCGCACGCAGCTCCTCGTTGGCCCCGCGCAGCGCCATCGCCAGCTGCCTCTTATCCACACCGGAGACAATCTCGCGGATCGACGCCGGCGGCACCGTCACCAGATCCTCAAACGTGAACATCAGGTTGCGAATGCTCAGCGCCAGCTCCGGCTGCCCGTCTTCAATCGTCTCCAGAATCTTCTTTGACTCCTCGGCATTCAACCGGTTCAGCAGGTCAGCCACCGCCTTGTAGCCCGAGTAGCTTTTGCGAGCCGTGTCACCCACGCTTTCCAGCCGCCGGTGCAGAATGTGCGCCACCTTCTGCGCCATCTCCGGCGAAAACTGCCGCATCTCCGCCAGCCGCTGGATCGCAATCACCTTGTGCTCGTTGCCCAGGTTGTCCAGCACCATCGAGGCCCGCCGCGGATCCAGATGCGCCAGCACCAGCGCAATCGTCTGTGGATGCTCGGAGTCCAGCAGTTTGCCCAGTTGCTGGGGATCGGTCCTCTGCAGCTGCGCCAGGTTGCCCTGTGCCTGCTCCTGTGAGCGCTTCACCAGCGCCAGCAGATCCTCAGCCCGCTCCTTGCCAAACGTGTCGATCAGCAGCCGGCTTGCGTAGTCCAGCCCGCCGTGCACCATCACGTTCTGCGTCTCCAGCAGCTGCCAGAACTCCTCCAGAATCTCCGCAGACATCTCCGGCGAGATGCCCCGCAGATCCGCCAGCTCCTCGGTCAGCCGCTGCACGTCCGGCTCCGGCAGTGCGCGCAAGATCTCTTTGGCCAGATCCTCGCCCACGGCAACCAGCAGCATCGCCGCCTTGCGGACACCGTTCATCTGCGCCGTCAGTTTTGGCCGTCCAGCCTCCATGCCTTCCGTCACTGCACCCATTCCTTTCGCTCACCCTGCGTCCACATCTGTTCGGCCACTCCCACCCACTAGTCGGAGTGAATCCAGCTCTGCAGCAACCGCGAGCTCTGAGTCGGTTCGCGCTTCAGGTGTTCTGAAACCTGGTCGAAGATCTCCTGCGCCCGTACCCGCTCAGGATCCGGAGCCGGAGGCTCCAGCGGTGGCAGAGTGGGCTGCGCAGCAGCCGCTGCCAACTCGCCCGGCACTTTGACCTCACCCTTCTTCAGCTGCTTTTCTTTCTGCACGGCACCCCGCGCCCCGGCCAGTGCCGGACGCACGCCCAGCAGCAGCACCAGCAGCAACCCTGCCAGCAGCGCGCCATACTTGATCAGTTCCGGCGAGCCCGCCAGCGCACCCATCACCTTCGCCTGCAGTGACTCGGGCGCCTCTCCGCGATTGCCGTCAAACGCCAGGTCCTGCACCGTCACCACGTCGCCGCGCGTCGGATCAAAGCCCACCGAGGCCTGCGCCAGCGCCGTCAGGTTCCTGAGCGCATCCGGCGCCCACGGCTGGTATTGTGCGGGCTGGTTCTTCACCGCCGCGCGCATCAGCCGATCGTTCACCACAATCGCCGCCGTCATCCGACGCACCCGCCCCGGCTGCTGGATCGAGTGCTTCACCGTCTTTGACACACCGTACGTCCCGGACTCCGAGCTCGCCGTCTCCTGCCCTGTCGTCTGCTTCGGATACACCGGCAGTTGCTGCGCGTTCGTGTTCGGCGCGTTTGAGGCCGCCCCCGGCACACCTGCCACCACCGGCTGCGCGCCCATCGTCTGCTGCGTCCGCTGCATCGTCAGCGGAGCGGACTGGTCCGGGTCATACGTCTCATCGGTCTGGTCTGTCGCTGACTGGTCGTAGTCCAGCGTCACCGCCACGCGCACATTGCCCGGCCCCGTCACCGGCTCCAGTGTGGACACAATCTTCTGCTCCAGCGCCTGCTCCGCGCTCAGGTGCTGCGCCTCGGCCGTCTTCGGACCCAGTTGCAGATGCCCGGCCGCGTCCACCAGCACCACACGGTCCGGTGAGAGCCCGTCCACGGACGACGCCACCAGGTTGCGAATCGAGTCTGCCTCGCCGTCCGCCAGGCTCGCGTGCCGGAGCTTCAGCACCACAGAGGCCTTCGCCGGCCTCTCCTCGTCGCGGAACAGCGAGTCGTGCGGCATCACCAGGTCAACGCGCGCCGACTCCACATCCGCCAGCGTCCCGATCGTGTGCTCCAACTCGCCTTCGAGCGCGCGCTGGTAGTTCACCTTCTCGTCAAACTCAGAGCCCACCCAGTTCGGCTTATCGAACAGCTCAAAGCCCAGCTTGCCTGACTTCACCGCACCCTTCGCCGCTGTCGCCAGCCGCGCCTTGTCCAGCTGCGGAGCCGGCACCAGCAGCGCCGTGCCGTTCTCCGCCACCTCGTAGGGAATCTGCGCCTGCGTCAGCGTGGTCGCCATCTGCCGCGCCTCGTCCGGCTCCATACCCGCGTAGAGCGTTCGCCAGTCCGTGCGCATGCCATACCAGGCCAGTCCGATCAGCAACGCAGCCAGCATCCCGGCCGTGATCATCGCCCAGCGCTGCTGATGCGGCTCCATGCCTGCCCAGCGCACTCGCGCCCGCGTCCACGCGGCTTCGAGCCCCGCTGTCAGCTGCCCACCTGCCCCGCCCGGCTGCGGCGGCATCTTCTCCATCTGTGTCGTAGTCGTCGCCATGGCACCCAAAAGTTACAAATCTTCCTTTAGAACTGCATGCCCATGACGCTCTGGTACGCCTGGACGGCCTTGTTACGCACCGACAGCGCCAGCTCAAAGGCCATCGACGCCTTCTGCGTCGCAATCATCGCCTGGTGCACGTCCACGCCTGAGCCGCTCATCAGCCCATCCACGGCAGCCCGTGCCTGCGCGTCCAGCGCGTTCACCTGGCTCACCGAGTCAGTGATCAGGTCGCTGAACGGCGCCGCGGTTGAAGAGTCTGCTGCCCCAGCCGTCGCACCCGCTGTCTGGGTTGTGAAACTTGCGGCTGAAGTTGCCGCGCTAATTGCCGATAGTTCATTCATAAGCCGATTGCTCCTCCAACAAATTGCCCACATTCCGGCAACGGTGCCTTTGCCGCTGACCTGTGCCGCCAGTCAGGCGCCTCTCTCCTGAAATCATGGAGCGGGGGTGCCACACCTTCGCCGCATCTCTAGCTTGTGCTGCCAGAGTGGGACGCTCTACAAACGAACCAGCGATTCCCTAGCTCTTGGCGATATCCAGCGCCGAGGTGATCATGCTCTTCTCCGCCTGCACCGCAGAACCGTTAAGTCCATATGCACGTGTGGCCCCCATCAGGTCCACCATCTCTGTGAGCGGGTTAATGTCGGGATACGAGACGTATCCATCCGGTCCCGCGTCGGGATGATTCGGCTCATAGCGCTTCAGAGCCGGAGCCGGATCTTCGACCACTTGCGCAATCTCCACCCCCGGAGCCACCTGGCTGTTCGCCAAGCCCATCGTTGAAGGCAGCGCCCCCGGTGTGCTCACCGCCGAACTCATCTCGTTCAGAAAGTTTCCGTCTCCCTGCGCGGCCTGAAACACCACCATCTGCCGCTTGTACGGCCCGCCCGACTCGGTGCGCGTTGTCTCGGCGTTGGCCATGTTGGCCGCCACCACCTCAGCCCTCATCCGCTCGGCCTGCATTGCCGAGCCGGAAGTTTCCATAATTCCGAACAGGTTCATCTGCGTCTCTCCGCTCCGTTCTCGGCGCTACTTGTCCGCGTGAATCGCATCCATCACGCGCTGATATTCCTCGCGCAGCAGCGCCACGCCGGTCTTGAACTTCAGCTGCGACTCGGCCAGGTTCAGGCTTTCGCGGTCCATGGAAACATCGTTGCCGTCCGGCCGCGCAATCAACCCATCCACCTGCTTCACCCGCACCGCCCGCGGCTGCGTGCCTCCGTCCACTCCCTCCAGCGCCGACCTCATCTCGGCCTCAAAGTCCATCCCCACCGCTCGGTAGCCCGGCGTGTCAATGTTGGCCATGTTGGCCGCCGTCAGCTTGGCCTCGGCCGTCGCCAGATCCATGTACCGTGCAATCTGGTCGCTCAGCCGTGTCTCCACCTGCATGCCCATCCCATCTCCTCCAAAGGGCGGAGCAAGAACCCGCGAGCAGCGCGTCCCCGTCCGCAGTTCGCCCAGATGGCCTAGTTCACCGCAAGACCGAAATCGATCTCCTGCGCAGTCAGCACGTATGCATCTCCTGCTAAAATCGCGGCCCGCTCCAGCACATGCTCCAGCTCGCGCACGTTGCCCGGCCAGCAATGCTCTCCGAGCTTGGCCAGCGCGTCCGGCGCAATCCGCTTCTTCGGCATCTGCCGGCCCATCAGCTCCAGAAAGTGCTCCACCAGCTGCGGCAAGTCCTCCAGATGCTCATTCAGCGCGGGCGTCCGCACCAGGAACACGGCCAGCCGGTAGTAGAGATCAGAGCGAAACTCGCCCTTGCCTGCTCGCTCGGCCAGCTTGCGGTGCGTCGCCGCCACCACCCGCACGTCCACCTTCACCGTCTCGTTGTCGCCCACCCTCTGCAGCTCGCCGCACTCCACAAACCGCAACAGCTTGGCCTGAAGAGCCAGAGGCATCTCGCCAATCTCATCCAGGAACAGCGTGCCGCCATTAGCAGCCTCGATCCGGCCCACCCTGCCCTGTACCGCGCCCGTGAACGCTCCGCGCGTGTGCCCGAACAGTTCAGCCTCAAGCAGCGCTTCAGGAATTGCGGCGCAGTTGAGGGCAACAAACGGCTTACGGCTCCGCGAAGAAAGCCGGTGGATGGCCTCCGCCACCAGTTCTTTGCCGGAACCGGTCGGGCCTTCAATCAGCACCGGCGTCGAGCGCGGCGCCACCAGCCGGATACGCCGGCTCACCTCCAACATGCACGCCGCATCGCCCACCAGTTCCGGCAGCCGCTCGGCGCGGTTCATCCGCGGAGCCTGCGTTGTCATCAGCGCCGGCACAGCAACCGCCGTCTCGCTCATCTCTCCCGCCATCCCCTGTTCCATCGCGGTCTCCTCCTCGTCTATCCGCGAAACCTGCTTGCGTGGTGCCTGCAGCGTGAACGGCGCCGGCATGTGTACTGGCTCAGGATGCTGCGGGCGCCCGGCGTGGACCTCAAGAGCGCTCGGCGCGTTCCAGATCGCCGTGTCAGTATCCTGCGTGCGCCGCAGGGCGTAGAGCAGCTCCTGGCGGTGCGGGCAACGCGGCCCTTCGGACGGCGCCATGCTGTTTGCCACCAGCAGGTCCACCTCGGGAAACGAGCTGCGGAAGCTGTCGAGGAATTCATCGTGGTCCAGATCCGGCAGCCACGAGTCCACGATCACCGCCTCTGGAATCGCCGTCTCGGCTTCGGTCCAGGCCTCGGCGCCGCCTTCGGCCTCACGTACCTGCCAGCGCAGGCCGGTCAGTACCTCGTTCAGACGTTGACGGAAGCTGCGGTCGGCGCTGGCCACCAAGGCAGTGCGCGGACGAATGCGCACGGGAGCAGGAAGAACAGGAACAGAAAAGGGCTGCATGCAAGAATCTCCTTGGATTCAAGTTCTCAGCGTTCTGGTTGAGCGTTCAGGATTCGGCGATAAATCCGGTTGTGGTTGCAAGAGGCGAAACCAGTGCGGGAGACTTTGTCGAAACAATCTCTCCTTCCACCGGGACCATGTATCCCTGCCCACGAACGGTGCGGATGAGGCGTCCCGGCGGCGGATCTTTCAGCTTCCGCCGAAGGTAGTTCACATAGACATCGACGATGTTGGTGGTCTGTGCCGGCTCCATCTTCCACACGGAGTCCAGCAGCTCCACCCGCGAGATGCAGTGGCCGCGGTTCAGCATCAGGTGCTCCAGCAGCGCAAATTCTTTGTTGGTCAGCTCAATCGCAACGCCGGTCCGCGTCGCCGAGTGATCCAGCCGGTTCACTTCCAGGTCCCCGGCGCGCAGCAGCAGGCGAGCTTCGCGCTTGCGGCGCAGCAGGGCCCGGCAGCGCGCACGCAGCTCATACAGGCTGAACGGTTTCACCATCAGGTCGTCGGCACCCAGGTCCAGGCACCGCACCCGGGTCTCCACCTCCTGCCGCGCCGTAAGCACCAGCACCGGCAGGTCCGCGTCGGTCGTCCGCACCTCGCTCAGCACCTGCTCGCCATCCTTCAGCGGCAGGTTCAGGTCGAGAATCGTCAGATCCGGCAGTTCCTCGCGGAACGCATCCACCGCGTCCGCCCCGTCATACGCCAGCCGAACCCGGTGCCCGTCGGCCTCCAGACCACGACGCAGAAACTGCGCCAGAGCCTTGTCATCTTCGGCAATCAAAAGCCTCATCCTGGCCTTCCTTCACTTCCGCCTCTCGCCCTCTCCCTCCCGGCCGCGCAGCCCTCTTTTGAAGCGGCTGCGCTCTGGTTAGATTTGGACAGTGCAGAAGTGGTACACCCCCACTCTTGCTTGGGGGTTAACAAAACTCAAGATAAGGAGAGGTTTTTTAGAAAACACCATTCCGGGAATGGGATTCGAAGACCGTAGGTACCAAAATGAGGAAAGGTAACCGCACCAGCACCTCCGGTCACCTTTCAGCCGCCTTCACAAGAGCGTCTTGATCAAGACTTAACTGCTTTAGATTTATTCTGATACATTGCAGCGTCCGCGCGGTCCAGAAGCTGTTCCGCACCCTCGCCCGCTGCCCACTGCGCCACCCCAATTGAGGCTCCGATCCGCACCGGAATTTCGCTTCCGCGTCCCGCCAGTGTGTAATTGCCACACACCCACTTTTGAATTCGCTCAATTCGGACGACAGCTTCCTCAAGCCCACAGTCCATCACCACCACGAACTCGTCACCGCCCCAGCGCCCAACCACATCCGTTGACCGGCAGGCCCCGCGCAGTTCTCCGGCAAACTGCCGCAACAGCTCATCTCCGGCCACATGCCCGTGCCGGTCGTTGATTTGTTTGAATCCGTCAATGTCCAGCACCGCGGCGCAGAAGCTCGTCCCTGCCTCCGTCCGCCGCCGCATCTGCTCCTCGGTCCACACTCGCGACCCCAGCCCCGTCAGCGCGTCGCGCGCCACCGTCGACTCGGCCTCCTCCATCCGCGTCCGGTAGACTTGCACCTCGGCCCGCAGCGCGTCCATCGCCTGCCGCCCCGACGTTGCCATCCGGTCCACTGAGGCCTTCAGCTCTGAGGCGCTTTCGGCAATCGACGCGCGAATCTCTGCCACATCGTCCAGGCTGGCAATCTTTTCCAGCCTCCTGGTCACTGCGCTCATCTGCGCAGCGGCCTGCTCGTCGCGTTCGCCCACGGCCTGCGCCACGCGCGACATCTCCAGCAGAATCTCGCGAACCTCTTGCGCCGTCGCCCGATAATGCGCTGTCGTCGCCCGTGTCCACTGCTCCAGCGCCCCGTGCACAGAGTTCTGCATCGATCGCACCTTAGCAGGCGTGCCCGCGGCGTCCACGCGCTCCACCGCATCGCGCAGCACGCGCTCCAGCTCGTTGCCAATGTGCGGGCACACCTGCGTACTCGCCTGCCCCACGTCGTCCAGCAGTGCGCGATAAGCTGAAGCCAGCGCCGCGCCCGTCTCCGCAGCGCCGCCAGCCGCACCCTCTTCCGCCGGCTCAGCGTCCACCTGTTCCAGATAGCGTTTCAATGAGATCATGTGCAATGTGAGGCCAGCGCAGGCCTTATCGCTGGCGGCTCATCTCACCTCATCGGCAATCCGGCCCGCCTCAGTAGCCGTCCGCGCCGTCACACGCCGCCCTCGTCCCATCTGCGAATTCCCGCATCCCATCCGGGGAATTTCAGACCCAGCGAAGAAAAAGAGACATTTTCCTTCTCGCAGTTCGCTTTTTATTCGCTATAATGCGCCCATGGCAGTCACCCGCAGGCAGAAAGAAGTCCTCGACTTCCTCGAACTCTTCGTGAGCCGCAACGGCTACTCCCCTTCGTTTGAGGAGATCGCGCGCGGCATGGGCCTCAAGAGCCTCGCCACCGTCCACAAGCACATCACCAATCTTGAGAAGAAGGGCATGCTGGACCGCGTTCACAACCGCTCGCGCTCCATTGACGTGGTGCCGCCCGGTGTTCGCACGCGTACCAGTGACCGTCTGCCACTTGCCGGACGCATCGCCGCCGGTCTGCCCGTTGAGGCCGCCGAAGCGCAGGAGAGCATCTCCCTGCACGATGTCGTCGGCAACCGCGACGTCTTCGCCCTCGAGGTCCGCGGCGACTCCATGCGTGACGAGCACATCATCAACGGCGACTTCGTCCTGGTCGAACGCACCCGCACCGCCCGCCAGGGAGAGATCGTTGTCGCCCTCGTCCGCGGCGCGGAAACCACACTCAAGCGTTTCTACGCTGAAGGCCCCACCGTACGCCTCCAGCCCGCCAATATCGAGATGGAACCCATCTACGTCCCCGCGGCGCAAGTCGCCATTCAGGGGCGCGTCCTCGGCGTTCTCCGCAAGTATCGCTAGAAATGAAAAGGCCCGGCATCTTCGCCGGGCCTGCCATCCTGCACAGCAGCCTGCTTACGCCAACAGCTTCTGCACCTTCTCTTCAATCACTGTCTGCGGCACATACCCCACCACCTGATCGGCCACCTTGCCGTCCTTGAAGAACAGCAGCGTCGGAATGCCGCGAATTCCATAGCGCGAAGGGGTCGCGCTGCTTTCGTCCACGTTCACCTTGGCAACCTTCAGCTTGCCAGCATAGGTCGTTGCCAGCGAGTCCACCACCGGCGCAATCGCCTTGCAGGGCCCGCACCAGACCGCCCAGAAATCTACGAGCACCGGCTGCGCACTGCGCAACACTTCCTGCTCAAACGTCGCATCGCTTACTTCCAATACACCTGCTCCCGCCATGTTCCTCCTTGTTTGCCGCTCCGCTTCCAGTTTAATCAAACTGCGCGCCTCTATGGGATGCGCGACTGTGCAGAACGGTCGCAACCCTGCACGGAACCAACGAGTGCAATCCACCAACCCGCACAAAATAAAAGCGCCCGGGTTCCATCAGGAACCACGGGCGCTAGAGCAGCCCTCCCCCAGAACTGCCCACGCCGCAAATGTATGAGCTTTAGTGCAGAAGATCAAGCAAACTTAAGTAATAAATCGGTAATCCTGCGGTTGTGACTAACCAGAATGACACCTGCAAGTTAGCCACTTGTTGTTCAAACGCCAACGGCCCCGTTCAGCCCTTGCCTTACCCAGCCCTTAGCGGCGCCTGAGCGTGCCCCACTACCAGCCTTCGGAACCAGAGAGAGAGGCAAGAAAATGAGTGCCCAAAAGTCTAGCTCCTGAAACTTAAGAAAGCCCTACTTGCAGCACCACAAAACCAGATGCGCCACCCTCGCCGCGTCTTTGTCCTTGAGGCTTGGGTGCGGCAGCAAAAACCACCCGTACCCTGCTCATCGCATAGCCCTACCGCGCAACGGGTGAGAAAGCAAGCCCTCATCCCAGCAGCGACCCAACTGATCCCTGTCCCAGCCTCAGCCGCGCGCCCCGCGCGCTTCCAGCCGGCTCACCCGCAGCTCCGGCACAGGCAGCCCGTCCAGCGCCCCCAGAATCGCCTCTGAAGCAGCCTTCACGTCCGCCTCGGACTCAACAAACGCCAGCACCGAGGGCCCCGCGCCAGAGAGCGCCACACCCCGGATCCCCCCTTTGCCAGAGAGCGGCAGCAGCCGCGGCAGCATCGGACAAATCGACTCGCGATACGGCTGATGAATGCGGTCCCGCATCGCAATCGCCAGCAGGTCCGCCCGCGCCTGCACAAATGCCAGCCCCAGCAGCGCCGCAGACTGCACATTCGCCACCGAGTCAGCCCGCGAGTACGACACCGGCAGAATCGCCCGAGCCTTGCTCGTCGCCAGCGGAGCCGGGGGCAGCACCACAATCGCGCGCCAGTCCGCAGGCGGATCCACGCGCGCCACGTGCACCGCGCGCCCCACACATGCCGCCGTCACAAACCCGCCCAGCCAGCACGCCGCCGCATTGTCCGGGTGCCCTTCAAACAGCGTCACCTCTTCCAGGATCCGCTCTGAGCCCCAGCCCAACCCGCCAAAGTGATTCGCCAGTAGGATCGCAGCCAACCGTCCCGCGGCAGACGAGCCGCAGCCCATCCCCAGCGGAATCTCGTTGTGCATCCGGATCGCCAGCGGCACCAGCGGCCTTTCGTTCTGCGCCAGCAGCCGCCGGTAGAGCACCAGGATCAGGTTGTCGTCCAGCATCCCGCAGCGGTCCACGTTGCGTCCCGTCGCGTCAATGGAGAAGGCCTCCGCCGGCCGCGCCTCAATGTGCAACGCAAAGTCCAGCGCAATCGCCGCCGCGTCAAACGCAGGTCCCAGATTGGCAGAAGTAGCAGGCAGCCGCAGCCGAAACATGTCCGATGGGTCGCCGCTCATCCCTTCCGCTCCTCCAGCGTGCCCAGCACAGCCTCCACCGTCGGCTCCAGCGCCACCGCATTGCGCTGCAGAGCCTTGATCGCCGTCTCGTTGCCCGCCACCTCTTCCGGCTGTAGCAGCGTGCCACGATGAAAGTCGATCGTGTAGTCAGCGTCCTTCAGAGTGTGCCCGGTCAGCACCAGCACCACAGAATCCGCCGCCGCCACCTTGCCGTCCTTACGCAGTTTTTTGAGGCCCGCCAGCGTCACCGCAGACGCCGGTTCGCAGCCCAGCCCCTCCGCGCCCAGCTCAGCCTTCGCCATCGCAATCTCGGCCTCCGTCACGTCCAGGCACCAGCCGCCGGTCTCGTTGATCGCCTGCGCCGCCTTGCGCCAGGACGCCGGATTGCCAATGCGGATCGCCGTCGCGCGCGTATGCGCCTCCACCGGCTCAATCGATGCGCCCTTCGCGCCTGCCGCGTAGCTCCGTGCCAGCGGATTCGCGCCCGCCGCCTGAATCACTGAGATCCGCGGCATCCGCGCCACCAGACCCAGTTGCTTCAGTTCGCGGAAGCCCTTGCCCAGCGCCGAGCTGTTGCCCAGGTTCCCACCCGGAACAATCAGGTGGTCCGGCACGCTCCAGTCAAACGCCTCGGCAATCTCGAATGCTGGCGTCTTCTGCCCTTCCAGCCGGTACGGGTTCACAGAGTTCAGCAGATAGATCGGCGCCCGCTGCACAATCTCCGTCAGCAGCGTCAGGCAGCCGTCAAAGTCCGTCTTCAGTTGGCACGTAACCGCGCCGTAGTCCATCGCCTGTGAGAGCTTGCCCCACGCAATCTTTCCGTCAGGAATCAGCACCAGCGAGCGCAGCCCGGCGCGCGCCGCATAGGCCGCCATCGCCGCTGAGGTGTTCCCCGTTGAAGCGCAAGCCACCCACTGGAACCCACGCTCCTTCGCCACGGAAAGCGCCGCCGTCATGCCAGTGTCCTTGAACGAACCGGTCGGGTTCATGCCCTGATGCTTGGCAAAAAGCTGATCCAGCCCCAGCGCCTTCGCCGCCCGCGGCAAAGCGTAGAGCGGAGTGTTGCCCTCCCGCAGCGTCACCGCGTCGCCAAACGTGTCCAGAATCGGCAGCAGCTCGCGGAACCGCCACACACCCGACTGGTCCAGCCACTCCTGCGAGCAGCGCCGCTCGCGCCAGAGCCACTTCAGCGCACCCGGGTTCGGCCTGTCCTGCACGCGGCCCGAGGTCCACCCCGGATACTCCACTTCAAACAGGTCTCCGCACTCCGCGCAACGAAAGTCCGGTCGCGCGTCAGCGGCAGCAATGCGCTGGCCGCAGGAGAAGCAGCGTAACTGATGCAGATTGTCGTTCATCGCTGCTGTTAGCCTATCAGTGTGGGCGGCATTTTGGTCAGTTCTCCTCGCTCCCGCTTCCAGCCTGAAAGGTACGCAGATGATCAACCCCTGGCTCAACGTCCCGCTCACTGATTACGAAGCCCACATGGCCTCCGGCGCCGTCGATCAGGCCGATGCCCTCAGCGCACTCTTCGCGGAAGTCCTCGCCCTGTGCCGCCCCGCATCCGTCGCCGTGCTCGGCGTCGCTGGCGGCAACGGCCTTGAACGCATCGATCCAGCCTGCACGCAGCGCGTCGTCGGCATCGATCTCAACCCCGACTACCTGCTGGCCGTCCGCTCCCGCTTCGCAGATCTCGCTGGACTGGAACTCCACCACGCCGATCTCTCCGTGGATCGCACCGCCATCGCACCAGTCGATCTCGTCCACGCCGCACTCATCTTTGAGCACGCGGGAACCGCGCTCTGCCTTCAGAACGCCCTCGCCCTCGTCGCCCCCTCCGGCGCGCTTTCCGTTGTCCTGCAGGTCCCCGGCGAAACCAGTGGCAACGTAGGCAGCAGCGGCATCGCCTCCGTCTCCCAGCTCGCCTCGCACTTCGCGCTCGTCGAGCCGGCCGAGCTCACCGCGCGCATCGCCACCAGCGGCTTCGCCCTCATCCATCAGGCCCGCCGCACCGTCCCCGCCGGCAAACAACTCTGGCACGGAGTCTTCACCCGCAGCTAACGCGGAAATCCGACCAGCACCGGCTCCCGCCGGGTACCCCTCGCCGCGTCGTTGTCCTTGCGCTTAGGGTGGAAAAAGCAAGATCCATCCGTGCCCCATTCATCGCGCGTCTTATGCGCGATGAGTGGGAAAGCAAGCCTCTAACCACGCGCACGCAGCGCATACGTTCAAAACCCCAGCAGCACCGGCTCCCGCTCCAGCCGCATCCCAAACCGAGCCTCCACAGCCGCACCAATCTCCCCGGCCAGCGCGATCACCTCCGCCGCCGTCGCTCCGCCGCGATTCGTCAGCGCCAGCGTGTGCCGCGACGAAATCGCCGCGCGCCCCCGCGCAAATCCCTTCGCAAACCCGGCATGCTCAATCAGCCACGCCGCCGGCACCTTCACGCGCTCCGTATTCTCCGCGCCCACACCCGCAGGAAACCGTGGCGGTTCCGCCCCGGCCGCCGCCGCAATCCCCGCCAGCGTGCTCTCCTCCACCACAGGATTCTTGAAGAAACTCCCCGCGCTCCGGCAGTCCGCGTCGCCCTCCACCAGCAGCATGCCCTTACCCTCACGGATGCGCCGCACCACTTCCGCCACTTCCGTCAGCGTCGGCGTCGTCCCGTCAGGGAACGCGCGCTTCAGGTCCGCATAGCGCAACTTCGGCGCGCCCCCCGGCACAAGCCGGTAAAGCACGCGCGTCACAATGTACCGCCCACGCTCGCTCGTGTTGAACCGGCTCCGCCGATACGCAAACCCGCACTCGGCAGCCGCAAACTCGGCAAACTTCCCTGTCTCCGTGTCGAACGCCCGCACGCGCTCAATCGCCGACGCCACTTCCTGCCCATACGCGCCCACGTTCTGCACCGGCGTTCCGCCCACCGTCCCCGGAATCCCCGCCAGACACTCAATCCCCGCGCAGTTCTCCGCCACCGCGCGCTCCACGCAGCTCTCCCAATCCTCGCCCGCCGCCGCCGTCAGCAGCGCCGACCCCTCGGCGCGCTCCAGCGTCAGCCCGCGCAGCGCCACATGCAGCACAAGCCCGTCGAACCCCGCGTCGCTCACCAGCAGGTTGCTTCCGCCGCCCAACACAAACAGCGGCACACCATGCGTGCGCGCCCACTCCACCGCCACGGCCACATCGTCCTCAGTCGCAGCCTCAGCAAACCATCGCGCTGGCCCACCAATCCCGAACGTCGTGTACCCAGCCAGCCCCTTACTCTCTTCCACGTGCATGATTCCCAGCCTACACCGCGCATCTTTGCCCCTGCGGCCAGGGCAGAACAAGCAATAACTCTCCGTACCTCACGCATCGCGCAGCCTCACCACGCGATGGGCGGGAAACGAATCCCCCCGCCACCCACAAGCCCCGTGTCAGGGCACGACTTCAGTCGTGCCGAAAGAGCCGCCTGAATGAGAGGGGCTTCAGCCCCTGAGGGATACCTCCCCACGGCAAGAACCCTCCGTGCCCCATCCATCGCGCAGCCTCACCGCGCCATGGGCGGAAACACAAGCCCCAACCCCACCACGACCCAACTGATCTCTGAAAACTGACAACTGCTCTCTGCCGTTACAATGAAGCTGGCAGCTTCCCCTGCCGGAGGTTTTTCATGTACCCAGAGCTGATGGTGATCCCCATGCGCGAGGAGCTGATCCGCGCAGGCATTGAAGAGACGCGTACCGCTGAGGCGGTGGACGCCGCGCTGGCCAAGCCCGGCACAACCATGGTCGTGGTCAACTCCATCTGCGGTTGCGCCGCAGGCAAAATGCGCCCCGGCGTCCGCCTCGCCCTCGCCAACTCCGCCCACAAGCCCGACCACGCCATCACCGTCTTCGCTGGCCAGGACCGCGAAGCCACTGAGCGCGCCCGCGGCTACTTTGAGGGCAACCCGCCCAGCTCACCCGCCATCGCCATCCTCCGCGACGGCAAGCTCGTCTACCTCATGCAGCGTGCGGTCATCGAGCAGGCCACGGCCCAGCAGATCGCCGGCGAGTTGGTCCACGCCTTCGACCAGCTCTCCGCCCCCGCCAACGCCTAGCCCCCGCACAAAGAACGGATCTCTGATCCCTGACAACTGATCTCTAACACAGAAACGGCCTCCATCAGGAGGCCGTTTCCGTTTCCACACACACGCACCGCGGGTCAGTCCGCTTCCTGCGCCTCGTTCAGTGCCTGCACCTTGCTGTGTTTCACCGAGTAGTTGAAATAAATCCCCAACCCGATCACCAGCCAGACAATCATCACGATCCACGTCACCTTCGACAGGCGCGACATCAGGTACAGTGCCGACAGAATGCCCAGGATCGGCACCGCGGGGACCAGCGGCGTCTTGAACGGCCGGTCCATGTTCGGTTCGCGTACGCGCAGCACCCAAACGCCCGCGCACACAATCGTGAACGCCAGCAGCGTGCCAATGTTCACCAGCTGCGACAGAATGTCGATGTTGAATACCGCCGGCATGATCGCCGCAAACGCACCGAACACAATCGTCGTGATCCACGGTGTGCGGAACTTGGGATGAATCGCCGAAGCCCACTTCGGCAGCAACCCGTCCTTCGACATCGAATAGAACACGCGCGACTGGCCCAGCAGCATCACCAGCATCACCGTCGCCAGACCGAACACCGCGCCAATCTTCACCAGCATCGATCCCCAGCCCACGCCTGTCGCGTCAATCGCCAGCGCCACCGGAGCGGAAACGTTCAGCGTTTTGTAGCTCACCAGCCCGGTCAGCACCAGCGACACCAGGATGTACAGCACCGTGCACACCACCAGCGAGCCCAGAATGCCGATCGGCATGTCGCGCTGCGGATTCTTCGCTTCCTGCGCCGCCGTCGACACCGCGTCAAAGCCGATATACGCAAAGAAGATCGACGCCGCAGCCGTTGGAATGCCGCCCCAGCCGAAGTTCCCGTGCCCATCCGCAGGCGGAATGAACGGATGCCAGTTCGCGGACGCCACTGCAGGGTGATGGATCAGGAAGTAGCCGCCCACCACCAGGAAGACGCCCACAATGCCCAGCTTCACAATCACGATGGCCGAGTTGAAGTTTGCCGACTCCTTGATGCCGATCACCAGCACCGTCGTGATCAGCATGACAATCGCCACCGCCACCAGGTTGCAGAGGCCAGTTGCATGCGGCAGCCCTGCTTCGCTGATGCCCGGCGGCAATGACGCCAGCGGCAGCCACTGATGATCGAAGAAGACCAGCGGCGTGCCCGTCGTCGCCGTCAGTTGCGGAGGAATGTAGATTCCGAACTGCTGGATGAGGCTGTTGAAGTAGCCCGCCCAGCCTGAGGCCACCGTGGCCGCGCCAAACGCATACTCCAGGCACAGGTCCCAGCCAATGATCCACGCCACCAGCTCACCCAGCGTCGCGTAGCCGTAGGTGTAGGCCGAACCGGCAATCGGAATGATCGATGCAAACTCTGCGTAGCACAGCCCGGCAAAAGCGCATGTAAAACCCGCCAGCACAAAGCTCAGCGCCACCGCCGGACCGGCGTGCAGCGCCGCAGCCTGCCCCGTCAGCACGAAGATACCCGCACCGATTACCGCACCGATGCCCAGCGTGATAAGGTTAAGCGCGCTGAGCGAGCGCTTCAGTGTGTTCTCGCCCTCTTCCTGCGCCTCGGCCGTCAGCAGCGACATCGGCTTGATACGGAATAACCTGGACATGAATGCGGTACTTCCTCCTCAGAATGTTTTCTGAAAAATACCTTTACGCGGGCGGCAGCGCAGAGCGGCGCGACCAGAAAAGATACACGGGGATGCCCAGCAGAACGAGCACCAGACCCGGCCACGTGTATTGGGGCTTATATCGCAATAATACGACACAGATCCATGTCGCCATTGCGATGTAGAGCGCTGGCAGTACCGGATACCCCAGTGCCTTGTAGGGCCGCTGCACATCTGGCCGCTTCACTCGCAGCACAAACAGCCCCAGAATCGTCAGGATGTAAAACACCAGCACCGCGAAGATGATGTAGTCCAGCAACTGGCTATAGGAGCCGGAGACACACAGCAGCACCGTCCACGCCGCCTGCACCATCAGCCCCGCCACCGGCGTGTGATACTTCGGGTGCAGCTTGCCCACGGACTTGAAGAACAGCCCATCCTGGCTCATCGCGTAGTAGACGCGCGCACCGGCCAGTGAAAGCCCATTCGCGCAGCCAAACGTCGAAATCAGAATCGCCGCCGCCATCAGCCATGCGCCCGTCGACTGGAAGATCACCTCCAGCGCCGCCGTGCCCACGCGGTCTTCAGACGCAAACTGCAGCCCACGCGCCAGTGCCGTCGCACCGTGCGGATCGCCGTGCATCGGCAACACCAGCAGGTACGCCAGCGTCGCCAGAAAATACAGCGCCACCACGGACCCCGTGCCCAGAATCAGTGACAACGGAATGTTCCGCCGCGGATTCTTCACCTCGCCCGCCGTGAACGTGATGTTGTTCCACGCATCAGAGGAGAACAGCGAGCCCACCTGCACCACGGCCACCACCACAAACACGTTCACCAGCACAATCGGCCCGCCAATGCCCACCTGCACCGGATGCAGCGACCCAAACCCCGCATTGCGCCAGAACTCGTGCAACCCGGCCCCGAAGTTCGCATTCCACGCCAGCGCGTTGCGCCCCACCGTGAAGCCCACCACCACCAGCGCCGCCAGTGAGATCGCCTTGGCCGAAGTGAAGATGTTCTGGATCACCGCGCCCAGCCGCACGCCAAAGATGTTCACCACGGCCAGCGACACCGCCACTACAATCGCCGTCAGGTTCGCCGTGTTCACGCCGATCTCCATGTTGCCCAGCACCATCGGGCCAATCGGAATCGGCGGCACATGCGCAATATGCCACAGCCAGTGCGTCGTTGAAATCGTGGGAAAGAACACGCCCAGAAACTTGCCAAACGCCACGCACACCGCGGCAATCGTCCCTGTCTGGATCACCAGGAACAGCGTCCACCCGTACAGAAAGCCCCACAGCGGCCCCAGCGACTCGCGCAGGTAGATGTACTGCCCGCCCGCCTTCGGCATCATCGCCGCCAGCTCGCCGTAGCTCAGCGCGCCAATCACCGTCATCACCGCCGTCACCACCCACGCCATCAGCACCAGCGCTGGCGAGTCGGTCGTGCGGGCAATTTCCGCATCCACAAGAAAAATGCCCGAGCCGATCATCGATCCAGCCACGAGCGCTGTTGAGCTGAACAGTCCGAGCGACTGCACAAGACCGGTGCCGGTGGCGGCATCGTGAGGGGAAGAGATTTGGGAAGTAGTGTTTGTCGTCACCGTATTGGTGTCGAGTGTAAATGACCGCAAATAAGTTTGGCGTGGTTTTCCAAAATACGCAGCAGAAGCACCCAGATTACCTGGCACCCACGGTCCCTGACCTCCGGAGACCAGGGATGAAACCCCTCACAGCACGAAATCTCCGTGCCCCATCCATTCCGCGTCTTTTGCGGAATGGGTGGGAAGCCAATCCCCCACCCCAGCCACAACCAGACTGTCCCCTGCCCTCAGCCCAGCCGCTCGCGCCACCGCCGGAACTCCGCCGCCGGGTCCGCCGCATGAAAGATCGCAGCCGACACCGCGACCATGTTCGCCCCGGCCTCAATCAACCGCGGAGCTACATCCAGCGTGATTCCTCCCGCCGCAGAAAGCCGCGGTCCCGGCCCAGCCTCCGCGCGCAGTCGCCGCACGCCCTCTACGCCAATCGGAGGCTTCTCCGTCTGCTTGGTCGTGGTCGGCGCCACCGGCCCCACTGAAAAGTAGTCCGCAGGCTCGTCCAGCACGCCCGGCTCCATCGCCTCTGAGCCGCCAAACGTCCCGATAATCGCCTCTGCCCCCAGCAGCGCCCGCGCCTCCGCCGGAGTCCGGTCGCCCGCATCCACATGCACGCCGTCGAACCCGATCCGCACCACCAGGTCCGCGCGGTCGTCCAGCACCAGCCGCACCTGCCCCACCGGAAGCGCCGCACGCAACACCGCCGCGTCTGCCAGCAACTCTGCCTCGGCACCGCTCTTGTTGCGATACTCCAGCAGGGTCAGGCCAGCATCGGCCAGCCCGCGGCCCAGCCGGTCCAGAAACGCCGCACGTCCCACCGTCGGCACCACCGACGCATCAAGAATCGGATAGATCTTCGGAAACACGAAAGCCATGATGAACCCAGCCTAGCAGCGCGCCTCCACGCGCGTCCCCAGCCGCGGGACACGTCACCGCCAGACCACGCGTTCCTTCAAGCCTCGTCCGCTGAAGGCCCATACACCCCCGGCAACTTCCCGCCCAGCAGCCGGATATAAACGCCCAGTTGTGCGCGATGGTGAACCAGGTGATTCAGCACCATTGTCCGCAGCACGCGATACCGCGGCTCATCCACCACCACCTGCCCCTGCCACGAAAACTGCCAGTGCTGGTCCCACTTCTCCGGCGTCACCGCCTCCAGCGCCGCACGCGTGCCTGCAAGCCCCTTGTCGAACTGCGCCAGCGCCTCGGCACGCGTCTCTGGCTTGAACGGCTTCCACGGATTGTCCGGGCTCACTTCCAGCCGGTCCAGCGTCAGCGTTGCGTGCGCCCACTCGCCCGGCATCTCCGCAATGTGCCCCGCCAGCGCGCCCAGCGTCATCGACTTCTCCGCCGGCTTCCATCCAAAATCCGCGCCCTCAGGAATCGCTTCCAGCATCTTCCGCGTCGCCGCCGTCTCGTTGTCGAACTCCGCCAGCAGCTCGTTTCGAATCTCCATGACGCAACCTCCAAGTTGCGCAGCCAGCATACTCGAACTCAGCGCAAAAGGCGAATAAAAAGAGAAATGGCCGGGCGACTCTGCGCCCGGCCATTTCTCCTGCTCCCTCTTACGCTTTGCGCTTCTCCAGAAACCGCTCCATGAACTTTGTGTCGAAGCTCCCTGCGCGAAAGTCCGGATCGCGGAAAATCTCCTGGTGCAACGGAATCGAGGTGTCGATTCCCTGCACAATGAACTGTGAGAGCGCCCGCTCCATCCGCGCCATCGCCTCTGCGCGATCCTTGCCGTGCACCACCAGCTTGGCAATCAGCGAGTCATAGTACGGCGGCACCACGCCCTCGGCATAGAGGGCCGTATCCACGCGCACGCCATTGCCGCCCGGCACGTTGAACGCCGTGATGTTGCCCGGCGACGGCGTAAACTTCACCGGGTTCTCAGCGTTGATGCGGCACTCAATTGCGTGTCCATTCAGCTCAATCTTCTCGGGCAGAATGTCCTTCAGCTTTTCACCGCTGGCAATCCGCAACTGCGCCTTCACCAGATCCACGCCAGAGATGAACTCCGTCACCGGGTGCTCCACCTGGATGCGCGTGTTCATTTCGATAAAGTGCAGCGAGCCGTCCTCGTCCATCAGGAACTCGATGGTACCCGCGTTCTGGTAGCCGATCTCTTTCAGGCAGTGCTCCAGCGTGGCCCCGATCTTCTTGCGCATCTCCGGCGTCACCTTCAGTGAAGGCGACTCCTCAATCAGCTTCTGATGCCGCCGCTGGATCGAGCACTCGCGCTCAAACAGCGTGGTCACATTGCCGTGTTCGTCCGCCAGAATCTGGAACTCGATATGCCGCGGCTGCTCAATGAACTTCTCCATGTAGAGCTCGCCGTTGCCGAATGCGTTTGCGGCTTCCGTTGAAGCTGCTGCATAGTGGTTCGGCAACTCCTCGGCAGAGCGCACAATGCGCATGCCGCGCCCGCCGCCGCCCGCCTTCGCCTTCAAGATCGCCGGGTAGCCAATCTTCTTTGCCACCGCCAGCGCCTCGTCCACGCTCTCCAGCACGCCGTCCGAGCCAGGCAGAATCGGCACCTTGGCCTTCTTCATCGCCTGACGTGCCTTTTCCTTCTCGCCCATCAGCCGCGTCACCTCTGGCGGCGGGCCAATGAACTTGATGTTCGACGCGCGGCAAACTTCCGCAAAGTTCGCGTTCTCGCTCAGCAGTCCGTAGCCTGGGTGGATCGCATCCACGTTGGCGATCTCGGCTGCGGCAATCACCGCAGGCACATTCAAATAGCTATCCGTCGGACGCGGCGGTCCAATGCAGATGGCTTCGTCCGCAAACCGGACGTGCAGCGAGTTACGATCCGCTTCGCTGTAGACGGCGACTGTGCGCACGCCCAGTTCGCGGCAGGCGTTGATGACACGCAGCGCAATCTCGCCGCGATTGGCAATCAGAACCTTACGAAACATGCATACCCTTCATACAAACGGTGCCAGCGCAAAACATGCTGCTGGCGAGTGTGGCTGATTCCCTGTCGCCGGGTTTTTCTGACCGCTTCTTTCTGCGTCATGCCGCGCATCCTTGGTTCCGCATTTCAGAACAAGGGGCGCCGGGATGTCAGGGAACCCGTTCACGCGGTCAAAAGACCTAGCTCACGCGAATCGAAAACAGCGGCTGACCGTACTCGATCGGCTGACCGTTCGTCACCAGGCACTTTACAATCTCGCCCGAAGCGTCCGACTCGATCTCGTTCATCAGCTTCATGGCCTCAATAATGGCGATCACCTGCCCCTTTTCGACATGCTCGCCGGGAGCAACAAACGCCGACGCGCCGGGTGAGGGCGAGCCATAAAACGTGCCCACAATAGGCGACTTCACAATGTGCAGGTTCTCATCCACCGCTGCGGCAGGCGCCACCTGGGCAGCCGGGGCCGAGGCGGGAGCCGCCACAGGCACGGCTGCAGCCGGTGCCGAAGCCAGCGCGCGTGCCAGATCCGTGAGGCTGGCCGGTGCCGGATCGAGCTGCGCAAACTTGAGGCGGATCTTGAGGTCCCCGCGGTCGAGATCAAACTCGGCCACCTGGTAGCTCTTCAGAAATTCGATCAGCTCTTTCAGATCCTGAATGTCCTGAGGTTTCATTCTTTCCCTTTTCGTCTCCGCTCTGCGGCGGTCTCGTTTACAGCTCAATCAGTGCCTTCGGCGCGGGCGTCAACACCTCGCCGCCGGTTCGGGTGACGGCCACCATATCCTCAATGCGCAGGCCAAACTGCCCCGGCAGGTAGACTCCCGGTTCGACGGTGATCACCATCCCGGCAGCCAGCCGTGTCGTCTGCCCTGCGCCAATCCGCGGTGACTCGTGAATTTCCAGTCCCACGCCGTGCCCAGTCGAGTGCGTAAACCACTCCGCCAGGCCCGCCTCGCGCAGTGAACTCCGGGTAGCCTCGTCCACGTCGCCGCAGCGGACCCCGGCAGCCACAGCCGCCACGCCCTGCTCCTGCGCTTCCAGCACCGCCTGGTAGGCCGCGCGCTCTTTCGGCGTGGGTTTTCCCAGGCAAATTGTGCGGGTCATGTCGGAGCAGTAACCCTCACGGATTATACCGAAGTCGAGCGTTACGAATCCCCTGCGTGGCAACCGTGCCTCGGTCGCATGGCCATGCGGCAGCGCCGAGCGTACCCCAGAAGCCACAATCGTCTCGAACGACATGCCCTCTGCACCCATCCGCCGCGCCTGATATTCCAGCTCCGCCGCCACCTCATATTCGTGCAGGCCCGGCCGCAGAAACGTCAGCATGTGATCAAACAGATGGCAGCCGTCTAGCGCAGCCTTGCGCAGAATCGCCAGCTCGTCCTCGTCCTTGATGAGCCGCAACGGCTCCACCAGTGGCCCTGCAAGCGGAGCCAGAAACGTCCGCCGCAGCCGCGCGGGCAGCGCTTCCCGCCAGCGTGAAAGATCAGCCACGGTAGTGTTTGCCGGATCAAAACCAGCACCATCCACCCCCGGTTGCGCGGCCAGCCACTCGGCGGCATGTACTGCGGGAGAGCCGGTCACAATCGCCACTTCCGCGCCTTTGACCTGCTGCGCAGCCTGCGCCGTGTAGCGGCCGTCCGTGAACAGGCGCGCCGAGCGGCGCACCACCGCCAGCGCAGCACTTGAGCCGGTGAAACCGCAGAGATAACGAACGTCGGGGAGATGAGTGACGAGAAGGCCGGGGAGCCCGGCACGAGTCAAACGACGGCGCAACTGGCCGATACGGCGTGAATGATCCATCCGAACTGGTATATCACGGCGGGCTCCTGCGTGGGATGAGGAGCGGGCTGAGGGCCGCACTGTCCGCAGAACCGCGAGCGTGTTTGCAGGCACCGACTTCCCTGCATACATATCAACGCATCATGATGCATTGATATGTATCCCTGGCTTCAAAAGGGTTTTCGAGTGGGTGCTTCCCGGAGGACATCTCAACAGATCGAGATGTGCTGATATGAGCCCTACTCAGAGCGCGGGCTTAACAGGCTTCTTCTCGTTGGGGTCGATCTCGGCATCGCCGGACTGCAGGTCGCTTTGGCGGTCCATCCACTCGTCGAGCCGGGAACGTTTGAAGCGCCAGCGATTGCCCAGCTTGAAGGCCGGGACGAAACCCTCTGAGGCGTATTTGTAGAGCGTGTCGGGCGAGATGCCCAGATAATCCGAAGCCTGGCGAATGTCCATGACTTCGCGAATCTCGGGGACGAGCAGGTTGGAGCGGGCCGCGACGTTGCGCATGATTTCCCCCTCCTGCAAGGCAAGCAAGGCCTACAGGCGAAATGCCGGCCAACTGGCCGGTACTTGTGTATATAGCGCGGTTTCAGCGGCAGGTTCAAGGTTTTTCCGGAAGTTCAAGGGAAATCACGGGCTTTTCCGTAACGTGACGGTGGTGGCATTTCCAAAGGGCCACGCAGCCGGTTGGGGAGTGCGGCAGGGGGTCCCCAACGGGCTGGGCCGTTGAACCGAATGGTGCACTGCGTGCACAGAGCTGCCCGTACCCGGGTGCAAAGGCCGACAAGGCCTGCAAGACCTTGCCGGCGAGGAGCTTACTGAACAGTGACAACAGCCGACGTGGTTGCCTTGATGGACGAGTTGGCTGAGTCAGCGAGCCAGGCGGTAACGATGGGATGCCCGACCTTGTAAGCTGCATCGAGCGCGGGGAGGTAGGCGGCATAGGAGCCGTGCTTTTCACTAGCGAGGTTTTCCGCTGCGGTGACGCCGGGCGGCGGTTGATCGAAGTTACTGGCGGTGCGCAGCAGAAGCACGCGGTTCCAGTCAGCCTTGCCCTGTGCGGTGAGCGAGCGGAGGGCAAGCAGCGCGCCGGTGTCGTTCATGGCGGTGGTGGCGAGATGCGCAACACCGTCAGTTTCAAACGCGACCCAGCGATGCGCCCAGGCGTCCATCAGCGCGCCATGCCAGAAGATCTCCGTGGCAAGGTTCGCTCCAACAAAGACGCGTGGGCCTGCGGCAGCGGCAGTGGAACCGGTGTAGCGCTGGCACAGGGCGTGCATCTCGGGAGTTTCCGGCAGCGCAATGGAATGGGTCTGCTGGAAGGCCCAGCGCAGAAGGTCGGTGTTGAGGCGGATGACGTTGCCGCGGCGGTTGGAGCGAGCCTCGGTGCCAGCCCACTGACGAACGTCGTCCTCCCAGTTGGCGCCTCCCTTGGGGTCGGCGGGAGTGACGCCGTCAAGCGAGAGGAATCCGTCAGGCCAGTCGGCGGGCTTCTCGCGCGGGTCAATCTCCTTGGCGAGGTCGCCGTTGACGACGAAGTCTGTCCATACGGCCGAGCCAATGGCACCGTCAGCAGGAGAGATGCCTGCGATGCCCGCGATGAGCCAGTGGCTTTGACGGAGGTCGAAGCGCGGATCGGCGCCGAGGGCCATGAGGTTGACGGCTGGATTGATGTTGCCGGGGCCAACAGTGACGGCGATCTCAGATGCGTCCGCGTTGGCGCGGACCGGGCGTGACATGCCGGGAACTTCGATGGAGCGGTCGAGGTGGTCACGCTCGGCCCAGAGCTGCAGCTCGCCGGGACGGTCGCCGGTGTCTGCGCCGACCTCAAAGTAAGCAACCACGACGACACGGGGACGCAGTTGCTGCGCGGATGCGAGCGCGGCAAGCGCGACGAACGAAGCAGCGGCAAGGCAAAGAAGGCGCATGGCGGTGAGCTTCAAGGGTAGCAGGCAGGCGCGGCATGACAAGATAAGAGGATGCGCAGACAACTTGCCTCACTGACTGTTTCTGTTGTGTTTGCTCTTGCGTTCGCGCTGTGGACAGCGCGGGCCGCTGTGGCCCAGACGGCGGGCGTGACGCCGGACATGGTACAGACCGGGTCGGATATTCCGGCGAAATGGGAAGAGCCGCATCCGGGCTACGACTACGACAAGCGCGACGTGATGATTCCGATGCGCGACGGCGTAAAACTGCACACGGTGATCCTGGTGCCGAAGGGCGCGAAGGGGCTGCCGATGCTGCTGGAGCGGACACCTTACAACGCGGGCGGCACGACGCAGGATAAGCCGAAGCTGCACGATGCGGTGTGGAGCGCGCAGCGCGAGTGGGTGGACGATGGCTACATCCTCGTTGGGCAGGATATTCGTGGCAAGTACGGCTCAGAGGGCGACTACGTGATGACACGGCCGCCGATGGGTCCGCTGAATCCCACAAAGACTGACGACACAACGGACGCTTACGACACGATTGAGTGGCTGGTGAAGAACGTACCGGAGTCGAACGGGCGCGTGGGCATGATTGGCTCGTCGTACGACGGCTGGACGGTGACGATGGCGCTGCTGGGACCGCATCCCGCGCTGAAGGTGGCCGCGCCGGAGAGCCCGATGATTGACGGCTGGATGGGCGACGACTGGTTCCACTACGGCGCATTCCGGCAGGTGAACCTGGACTACTTCACGGGGCAGTCCACGCAACGGGGCAGCGGCAGCGAAGTGCCACGACATGGCGACGATGACTACGCGAACTTTCTGGAGATGAGCACCGCAGGACACTGGGCCGAGGTGAACGGTTTCGACCAGATTCCGTGGTGGAAGCGGATGTCGGCGCATCCGGCGTATGACGCGTTCTGGCAGTTGCAGGCGCTGGACAAGCTGGTGACAGCGAAGCCGGCGAACGTGCCGACGATGTGGCTGCAGGGCCTTTGGGATCAGGAAGACATGTACGGCGCGGTGCACACGTGGGAGGCGCTGAAGGCCGCTGGACATGCGGCGAACAACCACCTGGTGATGGGGCCGTGGTATCACAGCCAGATCAACCGCTCGGCAGAGACGCTGGGACCGCTGAAGTGGCCGGGAGACACTGCGGCAGACTTCCGGCGCGAGGTGCTGATTCCCTTCTTCGACACGTATCTGAAGGACCGCAAGCCGGCTGAGCCGCTGGCAGAGGCCATGATCTACAACCCGGCGGAGAAGCACTGGGACCGCTTTGCGGACTGGCCAGGCATGGATGAGAAGCACCTGACGCCGATGTACTTTGAGGCTGGATTCGGGCTAGGCCTGGAGAAGCCTGCGGGCGGCGAGGACAGCTATGTATCGGACCCGGCAAAGCCGGTTCCCTTCCTCGCTCCGCCGGTGGAGGCGAACGGTGGCAGCCGCTGGCAGACGTGGCTTCTGCAGGACCAGCGCGCGGTGAGCACACGCACGGACGTATTGAGCTACGAGACGCCGGTGCTGGAACACGCAGTGCGCGTGGAAGGCGCGCCGTTTGCAGACCTGTTCGTGAAGACGACGGGGACGGACGCGGACTTTGTGGTGAAGGTCATCGACGTGTATCCGCCGACGTATCCGGAGCAGCCGGAGATGGCGGGCTATGAGCTGGCGATCAGCATGGACATCTTCCGCGGGCGCTATCGCAAGAGCTTCGAGAAGCCAGAGGCGATTCCGGCTGGCGCAACGGAGGAGTACCGCTTCCGGCTGCCGACGGTGAACTACACGTTCAAGCCGGGACACAGGATCATGGTGCAGGTGCAGTCGTCGCTGTTCCCGCTCTATGACCGCAACCCGCAGACGTTTGTGCCGAACATCTTCTTCGCCAAGCCGGATGACTTCAAGGCGGCGACGATGACGGTGGAGCGCGGGAAGAGTGCAGTGCTGCTGCCGATTGTGAACAAGAGCACGGCGGAATAGCTATCCGCAGAATCGATACGGGCGCTCGCTGGAGACAGCGGGCGCCCGTTTTGTTTGCGCGTCAGTCGCGGGTAGGGAGAGGTGCGACGGCGGGGCTGCATTGGCCTGCGGCGGTGCAGGCGCGGACGCCGTAGAAGACATTGTCCTTGGAGACGGGCAGGCGCGTGGAGTTGGGAGTGGAGCCGGGATGCCGGATGGCGTCGGCGGCGTACTGCCAGTCATTGACGGCGGTTTCTCGCCAGACGATCTGGTAGTGAATGGGTGCGGCGACGGCGGGCGCGTCCCACTTGAGGATGGTGTCGTTGTCGAGGTTCGAGGTGAGGACGCGGACGTTCTCCGGTGGCGCGGGAGCGGTGGCAAGTGTTGCGGCGGTGGCGATGTTGAGGCGCGTGACCTGCGCGGTGTAGGCAGGATCGACGAACTTGAGCAGGTCGCCGAACTCGATGCCGCTCTCGGTGCGGACGGCCTGATGCTGGTGGTTGAAGTTCTCGCGCCAGTCGGTGAAGCGGACGGCGGCGAAGCCCTCGCTGGAGAAGGAACTGTGATCACCGCCGCGGAGGAAGCGGTCGAGGCGGAGTTCCATGACGGGTGTGAACGAGGCAGCAAAGTAGGTTCGGCCGACTTCGCGGATGAAGCGAGCTAGCTGCCGCGAGGGCGTCTCATTGTCCGCGCCAAGAGCGAGGGCGAGGCGGAGTTGGTCGGGTGGTGCGGAGGCGAGCAGGCCGGAGGAGAAGACGCGGACGCGCTGCTTTGATTGGAGCGAGTCACCGGGCGTGGTGTCGCCGCCTACGATGTCGTTGTTGAGCACGGCTTCGACCTGCCAGCCTTCAGCTTTGGCGCGCTGGGCGAGATGGTGCGAGCCGTTGAGGCCCTGCTCTTCGCCGTCGAACGCTACGAAGACGAGGGTGGCCGGGAAGCGATGGCGGCTGAGGATGCGGGCGGCTTCAAGGACGAGCGCGGCACCGCTGGTGTCGTCATTGGCGCCGGGAGCGAAGCTGTGGGTGTCCATCACGTCGCCGACGCGGGTATCGTAATGGCCGCCGATCACGATGGTGCGGCGCGCCGGGTCAGTTCCGGGCAGGATGGCGAGGACGTTGCGGAGAGTTGTGGGCTTGACGATGCGCGGATGCGCGCCGGTTTGCGGTGGTTCGACGAACTCGTCAAAGGAGACTTGCAGGCAGTTGCCGCAGTCGCGGCTGATGGCCTCGAACTGGGACTTGAGCCAGTCAGAGGCTGCGAGGACGCCAGTTCCGGGCTTGAGGTCGGTTTCGTTTGAGGAGATGGTGGAGCGGTTGTTGAAGTCGACGAGGCGGGCGATGTCGGCGCGGATGCGGTCGGCGGAGACCTGCTTGAGGGCGGCGGCGATCTGCGGATCGGCTGGTGCGGGCGGGAGCGGCGTGCCTGCGGTGGCGAAGTCGAGTTGCTGGGCCGGAAGCGCGAGAGGAAGGGCGAGGATGAGAGCGGCGAGTCGGCGCATGGTGCTCTCAGAGTAGCGGACGGCGGCGGCGCGAAGGTGCGCAATTGCGGCGGCAGGCAGAGGTCGAAATCTCGCACTGCGGCACAAAAAGGGGCCTGCCTGCACATTGCATGGCGCAAAAGATTGTTAATCCACCCCGGGGGGTGGGGGTATGCATTTGGCAGGGACCAGGCAGATTCCTGACAGCCAGCGCGGGATCTCCGCTGTCATGATTGTGCGCCCGGGCGGGGAAATTGTTTGCAAATGCGGGGCGGGCAGAGACGAGTTTTTCACGGTGGGCTGGCGGGCGTGCTTTCCCAGGTCTCAGAAGCGAGACCTGGGGCACCCATTCATGAGTGGGAGGGCTCAATTTATGCCCTTGAGAGCTGAGCCACCTGCCTATCAAAGAATCAAGCAAGACGCGGCAAGCTCAAGGGAGGCAACACTTGTCACGATTCTTCCCTGTCCTCGTCCGAACAGCGCAAGGACAAGTGCTATAACACTGAGCGAGAGACTGCCTAACCTCAGAATTGTTCTGTGAGGCATTTCAATTCCATGGCCAAGGTTGAAGTACAGGTGTAGCGCCACACCAAGAGTGTAAGATACAGCGGAAAGCCAGAGTAGCTTGTCACGCCTAGTGTGTGAGGCTTCAGACCTTCGCCTCACCATTCGCGCCAGCCAAACCAAAGTGAGAAATAGTAACTCAATGGCAAACTGTGCCAGCATCATCGCTAAAAGCAATGCACCTTCCATACCGCGCCCCATCCTATAACAACTCTCGTCACGTAATTTGGGGCTTGGAGAATAGCGCTAATTCCAGTCCCCTTTGCAACCAGCAGTTCCCAAGCCAATATCTACTCCACCCATTATGCTGGGCATGCTAGCCCCGAAGTAGTTATTCCTGATTAGGCGTCATGTTCTTTGCCGGTGAAGAGTTGCGGAGCTGGGCCGTAGGCATGGGTGTGCTGCGTCGTAGCGGTGGGTAAGGGGGCTACGGCGGGCGTGTGGGGCATGGCTTTCGACTTGCTTCTACGATGCTAGTTCTGGTCGTCGCGGCGGTGGAGGGTGGGGCGGTCGTCGCCGGTTTTGGAGTCGTCGCTGCTGTCGCCGGTGGAGGCGCGGCGGAGGGAGGGCTTTTTGCCGTCCTTGGAGTCGGTCAGGCGGCGCTTATTCTCAATGCGGGCGAGGCGGGCCTTGATGTCGTCGAACTCCGAGGTGGTGACGGTGTACTCGTCACGGGCGGGGAGGATGTGCGCGATCTCCTCCTGCGAGTGGAGGATGCGGTCGGGGGTCTGGGGGTGGTCAGAGAATGCCTTGGCGACCATGCCGGGCTTCCGCTTCTCAAGGGCCTGGATCTTCTCAAAGAAGGCGATGAAGGCCTGCGGGTCGTAGCCGGAGCGATACATGTACTGGACGCCGAGGTAGTCGGCCTGCGCTTCAAACTCGCGGGAGAACTTGAGGAAGGTGATGGGGACGCCGATGGAGGCTGCCTCATAGATGCCGTAGCCGGTCCAGCCGCCGATGAAGATGAGCGGAATGGTGCCGAGTTGGGCGTAGTTGGCGCGGGTCATCTGGCGGGCGATGTGGTGGGCGCAGACGTGGGCGATCTCATGCGCCATGACGCCGGCCATTTCGGCTTCCTCGTCAGCGTTGAGGATGAGGCCGGAGTTGACGTAAAAGAAGCCGCCGGGCAGAGCCATGGCGTTGATCTCATCCGAGTCGATGATCTTGATGGTGAACGGAACCTTACAGTCGGAGTTCTTGACGATGTTCTGGCCGATACGGTTCACGTACTCATTGATGGCCGGTTCGGTAATGAGACGGGTGGTCTTCTCGATCTCGTCGGCGTAGGTCTTGCCCATCTTGATTTCAGTGTCGGTGGAGTACCAGTTGCCGATGCCACGGCCGCCGATGTCGCGGTTGCCTACGGCGGCGACGTCGTCAACAGAGCCGGTCTTGACCTTTTCCATCTTGCTGCCGACTTCGACGACCTTGTCGGGATCGACGGCTACGTCGCCGGTGACGGGCTTGGTGCCCGGCTCGTCCTTGCCCTTCTTGTCATCCTTTTTGTCCCCCTTTTTGGCGTCAGCGGACTTGCTGTCCTGCTTGGCGGGAGGGGCCTGAACGTCTCCAGAGACGGGGGCGGCGCCGGGGGCCTGCTGGGCATCCGGCGTGGAGGGGGTGCTGGTGGTCGTCGTTTGGCCGGAGCCGGCGGGCTGCGAGGCCTGTCGGGATGACTGCGCGCTCAGGCTCAGAGAGAAGGCCAAGGCGGCGGCTACCGCGATCGTTGTGCAGGAAATGGACTTCATGGCTGAACCTCCGGCCCCCGACGGGCGAAGCACTGGGGGATGCGCCGCTTCGCTCCGTTTCGTTAGACGCTAGTATGACGCCGAAGTGTGCATGGAAGGAAGTGGGGCAGGGGCGGTTGTCAGTTTTCAGTTGTCAGTTTTCAGTTGTCAGTTGTCAGAGATCAGTTGTCAGTTGCCAGTTTTCAGTTTGTCGTGGCTGGGTTGGGGGCTTGCTTTCCTCGCCCTTCGCGCGGTGAGACTGCGCGAAGAAAGGCCCACCCGGATTTCAATAGACGGGGCATCTGGGGACGCGCTTTGGACTGAGTGGCGGCGGGATAGTGCGGAAGGTGCTTGGAGGGGGCGGTTGGTTCGATTAGAGTGGGGATCACGTTGAAAGTTGGAGGGAAAGTGCGTTCGTTGATGCGCGGGATGGCGGCGGTGCTGGTGCTGGCGGGGGCGATACGGCTGGCGGGACAGGCGTTGCCGGTGGCGCCGGCTGCGCACGCTCATGCGAAGCCTGCGGCGGCGGACGCCACGGCGACGCCGAGCCTGCCGGTGGACGCGACGAAGCTGGGAGCGCCGATTGTGCTGGACAAGGGCTGGCGCGTGGGGATTACGGCGGACCCGGCGGCGGCGAACGTGGACTTTGACGACACGCGCTGGGCGACACGCGATGCGCGGGCGGTGATTGCCGACGTTTCCGACGAAGACCACAAAGAGGCCGACGCGGAAGACAGCGGAACGCAGGGAGGCGGGGGCGGGGCTCCGCATGGACCGGGACACAAACGGCCGTGGGTGTGGTTTCGGCTGCACCTGAAGCTGGCGCAGGGACATGGGCCGGTGGCGTTGCTGATTGAGTTGCCCGTCTCACAGAACACGACGATGACGCTGGGAGCTGGAGCGCCGGGGCTGGACGTGTTTGCCAACGGACAGCTGGTGTTTCCAGACGGGCCGAACGGACAGGAGACGTACAAGTTCGAGGAGATTTCCCGACTCTACCGGCTGGCGGTCCCGGCGGGCCAGACGGACGTGACGCTGGCGATCCGGACGCTGTATGTGCCGTTCGGATACTCGGCTTACACGACGTTTTTTGCAAAGCGGACGCTGCGATTTGGGAACCCGGGGGACCTGGAGAACGCGTGGAACCTGTGGTTCCTGAATAACGTGATGGAACGCGTTCCGCGGCTGGTGAATGCGGTGCTGTTTACGGTGCTGGCGCTGTTTCTGCTGGCGCTGTGGGCCACGCAGCGGGGTCATGTGGAGTATCTGTGGCTGGCGCTGCATGAAGCGCTGCAGGCGCCTATCGGACTTATCGACCTGGAGGGCAGCCTGGCGCGCCTGGACCAGTACTGGTACGCGGCGGCGGTGCTGCAGTTGGTGGCGGTTTCAGCCTACATCTACTTCGAGTTTCTGATTGCGTTCCTGAGCCTGAAGCGGCGGTGGTATATCACGCTGCTGCGCTGGACGGCGCCGGTGCTGGCGGGGATTGGGCCGACGGTGATGCTGCTGGGCAACCGGAGCTGGATGGAAGTGACGGCGATTGTGGTGGTGTCACTGGGCAGCCTGCTGTGGATGGCGGGCTGGTCAGTGTTCATCTTCTCCACGCTGATTGCAGCGACGCTGAAGCGGAATTTTGAGGCGGGTTTGCTGCTGATTCCGCTGCTGCTGACGATTGTGGGCATTGTGGAGCCGATTGTGACGGGCGGGCTGAGCGACACGATGGCGCACACGTACCAGTCGCCGCTGACGATTGAGGCCGGGCCGGTGCCGATCCACTTTGCTTCCATTGCGGACTTTGTGGGCATTCTGGCGATTGTGCTGATCATCTTTGTGCGGTTCCTGCGCATTCAGCATGACCGGGAGCGGGCACAGAGCGAACTGGCGGCGGCGCGGAATGTGCAGGAGTTGATGATTCCGCAGGAGAAGGTGGAGACGCCGGGCTACGAGCTGGACTCGGTGTACAACCCGGCGGCCGAAGTGGGCGGAGACTTCTTCTACGTGGAGCCGGGGGCGGACGGCGGGCTGCTGGTGGTGATTGGCGACGTGGCCGGGCACGGGCTGAAGGCAGCGATGAATGTGTCGATGCTGATTGGCGCGCTTCGGCGGATTCCTGAACGGCAGCCGGCGAAGGTGCTGGAGGCGCTGAACCGCGTGGTGGAAGGCAGTGAAAGCCTGACGACCTGCCAGGCGCTTTGGTTTGGAGACGACGGCGAGTTGGTGCTTTCCAGCGCTGGGCATCTGCCGCCCTACCTGAACAGCCAGGAGGTGGCTGTGCCGGGCGGGTTGCCGCTGGGAGCGCTGGCGGAGAACCGCTACGACGAGGTGCGGCTGTATCTGCATCCGGGCGACCGGCTGCTGCTGCTCTCAGACGGCGTGGTGGAGGCTCGGAAGAGTTCCGGCGAGCTGTTTGGATTTGAGCGGGTGCACAACCTGAGCAACCAGACAGCGTTCTACATTGCGGACGCGGCGCGGGAGTTTGGGCAGGAAGACGATATCACGGTGCTTACAGTGAAGCGGCTGGCGGCGTAGGGGGGACACATTGCCCGATCGAGGCTGGACGGGGGCATGCTTCCCCACCCGGACAGAGATCAGTTTTCAGAGATCAGAGACCGGTTGTCAGTGGTCAGAGATCGGTTCGGTGGAGGCTGGGTTAGGGGCTTGGTTTCCCACCCTAGCGACAAAAACAAAAACGTCGCGAGGGTGGGGCACCCGATCCTCTGTGGTTGGGATATGGCGGCACGACTGAAGTTGTGCCCTGTTACAAAACCTGTTTGTGACCGGGATGCGGGCGTGCTTTCCCACCCTTCGCGCACACGACGCGCGAAGAATGGGCACCCGGCGAGTTTTTGATTGCGTGCGGGTTCCTGAAATTCAGGAGGAACACTGCTAGAAGTCGCCGTCATCGCCGATGGGCATGCCGGGGGGAGCTTCAACGGGGCGGGCGGGGACGAACTTGACCGGGTCGCGCTCGAACTCCTGAATGCGGGCGGACATGGCGGCGCGATGGATGGCTTCGGCTGTGACGGCGGGAGCGGGCGCGGAGGCCCACTGGTGGAGCAGGCCAAGCGCGTGGGCGCGGGCGATGGCACGGGCCTGCGACGAGGCTGCGGGGTTGGCGGCGAGGGCGAGGATGGCTTCGAGGCCGCGAAACTCGACGGCGCGCTCGGTTTCCGAGGCGAGGTTCCGGCCATCGCCGTCGCGCTGGGCGGTGATGCTGGAGACGCCTTCAAGAACGGCGCCAAGACCGGGCGTGGAGTGATCGCGGTCGTGATACTCGACGATGCGTGCGACGCGGGTGGGGTTGAGCAGCGCGTCAAGGGTGAGGTCAGCCGCGGATTCGGCGGCGGCAACGGGATCGAAGGTGGCTCCGGTGTGCGCGGGGAAGGACTCCTGCGTACGCGCAAACGCTGGCGGATGCGGCGGCAGGATGGCGAGCAGGGATTCCGGCAAAGCCAACTGCCGCGGCGAGAGGGTCTGGAGCACGGCGGCGAGCGCGCGGGACTGCCGCTCCGCGGAGACGATGGAGGGGCCAGGCTGGCCGTCGCCGCGCAGGTTGTAGCGGAAGTCGAGGCCGCCGATCATCTTGGCGGCTGCCTCGGTCTGATAGCGGTGGAGAAGATAGAGCGGCACGAGCGTCTCTTCAAGCTGCGCCATGGGCGTGCCGGTGGGGATGGCGCTCTCACTGAAGTTGGCGAGTGCGATGGAACGAATCTTGAGGATGCGCTCCAACTCTTCGGCGGGGTCGCGGCCGTTGTCCCAGAGGCTGGCGTCAGGCTGGGCGGCAGAGACGGAGCGTGCGTCCTGATCGGTGATGAAGATGTGGCCGGCCTTGTCGGCGGCGGCGAGGATGCGATCGAGTTCTGCCGGCTCACTCTGGCCGGGCGTGAACTGGCGATAGCCGTAGTCAATGGCGACCTTATCCCAGGCGCCAATGTCTTCGGTATAAGCGTGGGATAGGTCGATGCGGCCCTGCGCGTCGAGCGTGACGTAGGGATGCGGGTAGTCCATGACGCTCTCAGACTGCGCGCGGGTGCTGGCCGCGAAGTTATGCGCGAGGCCGAGGGTGTGGCCGGTTTCATGCGCGGAGAGCTGGCGGATGCGGGCCAGGACCATTTGCAGCATCGGGTTGTTTTCCGGCGTGAAATGCGTGCCGCTGGCATACGGCGAGAGGAGGGCTTCTGCAATGAGGAAGTCCTGGCGCGCGCGGAGGCTGCCGAGGGTCACGTTGCCCTTGAGGATTTCGCCGGTGCGGGGATCGACGAGCGCATCGCCGTAGCTCCATCCGCGTGTATAGCGATGGACCCACTGAATGATGTTGTAGCGGACGTCCATGGGGTCTGCGTCTTCAGGCAGCAGATCAACGCGGAAGGTTCCCGGGGCCCAGCCTGCGGCCTGATATGCCTGATCCCACCAACTGGCGCCCTGAACGAGCGCGGTGCGGACGGGCTCGGGTGCGCCGCGGTCGACGTAGTAGCGGATGGGTTCGACGGCCTCGCAGCTGCTCTGGCAGTTGGGGTCCTTCTTGATGAGGCGGTGGCGGACGATGAAGGTCTGCTGGAGCGGCTCGCCGAGGGGCACGTTCATGTCACGGTAGTCGAAGGGAAAGTAGCCGGCGCGGGGATTGAAACGGCGCGGAGTGAAGGCGCCGTCGAGCGGGGGCAGCTCAATGAAGCCGATCTGCTCATGCACGGTGAGGGCGTGGGGGTCGGGGGTGACGTCGCGGACGTAACTGCCCTGCAGGGGGCCGGAGGCCTTGAAGGTCAGCTCGGACTCGACCTGGATGTTTCTGGGGAATGCTTTGATTTGCGCGGGGACGAGCGCGGAGAGGTTGGCGTCGAACTGGTAATTGTCCGCGTGGCCTTCGCGCTTCTGCGCAGCGGCAACCGCTTCTGCAACGCCGTGGGCATCATGGACGAAGAAGTCGGTGGCATCGACGGCGACGACGGCGTGGTCGGCGGACTCGGCTTCAACCTTGAAGGCCCAGAGAACGGACTCCGGGAAGGACTGCGTGACGGCTAGCTGCTCGTGGGGATCTTTTGACGCGGTGCGGAACTGCTCATTGACTTCAACGAGGAGGATTTTGGGCCCGACGCGCTCAAAGCGGACGACACGGCCTTGCGAGAGCTGGCCGCGATCGAGGCCAAGGTCGTTGGAACCGGCGCCGCCGGTGAGGCTCGTGACGAAGAGGAACTCCGGCGTGCGGTCAGCCGACCAGCGCGGGATTTCGAGATAAAGCTTACCGGCGGAGGCATCCCAGTCGAGCGGCAGGAAGCCGTCGTGGTGACTGGTACCGGCGAGCTTCTGCTCCAGCGTGGGGATGGAGGGTTTTGGCTTCTCCTGCGCGGCGGAGGGCGAGGCACTGCTTGCGCAGAGAACGGAGCTGATGAGCAAAGACACCGCGAGTGAGGAACGCAGTCGCATGAATTCTCCGGATGGGGATGGAATTTGTTGGCGCAACGTGCGGCGCCTCATGCAAGGGGGAACACGTTCAACATAACACCCGGCGCGCCGGGGCACGGCTTACGGATGGCCGTTGAAGAGGAAGAAGAGCTCGATGAGGAGGATGAGGACGACAGTGGCCTCGAGGAAGAAGGCGCGGCTCTGATTAAACTGCTCGACCATGTCGTGATAGAGGTCTTCGGCGGTTTTGAGCTTCTGCGCGACGAGGTCCTTGTAGTCATGCACGCCGACCTTGGAGGCGGCGAGGCGGTACATGCGCGCGGCAAACATGTCGCTGAGGAACTTGATGGCGTTGTCGGCACGCTCGGTGAGTTCGGCCACGTCAAGCAGGACGGTGTGGAGGCGCGTGGCGGAGCGGGCGAGTCCCCAGCGGGCGAAGAAGCCTGTCTTTTGCGCGAGCAGGTCATAGACACCGGCGAGGATGTCGGAGAGCAGCTCGTCGTAATGGCGAAATTCGAGGAGCTGCGAGTTGGCGTATTCGAGGAGCTGAATGGATGTTTCAGCGCCAGCGGTGGAGTCGTAGAGGAAGGCGGCATTCCAGCCGATGACGGCGACGTCGCCCGCGTAGTAGGAGACCTGGGACTGGAGGACTTCGCGGATTTCTGCTTCAGAGAGGGCGACACGGTCACCGCGCACGACCTGGGCGATGGAGCGGGAGTGGTCGCGGGTGAGATCTGCGGCGGAAGGGGTGCCTGCGGCCTCGCGGACGTGGAAGATGAAGTAGTCCTCGCTGAGCCACTTGTCGTAAGGCTTGATCATGGCGCCGGAGACGTGGGAGAGCTTGGCGCGGACGATGGGCTCGACGCGAGAGGCGAAGTCCACGTCCCAGACCCAGCGCGAGGCGAGACGGACGAGGTCGTCCCAGGTGCCGGAGAACGGAAGCTGATAAGCAACGGAGGCTACGCCGTAGTCGTAGTACTTCACTTCGCCTTCGAGGCGCTCGCCTGAATCGAGAATGAGAGGCTCGAGCGGGCCCGCGATGGGCGGGCGCTCGTAACGAACGTAGGTGGGCGCGGCGTGCTTCATGCTGGGCTGCTGGAGAGTGCGCGCGGAGACGGCCTGCTGGAGCTGGTCGAGACGGAGTTCTTCGCAGACATCGAACTGGATGAGGACGAGAACGGAACCGGAGAGAGGGGCTGCGGGGGATGGGTTGGCGTCGGGCATGGGGGTTTAGGGCATGGTAGCGCATTGACGGGGGCGGTGGCTTGAATGGGGGGAGAAATGGAATCTTCCGGAGCATAGGGGTGACGGCGCGCTTTGCGCAGGGGCTGAAGCCCTCCGTATATCAGGCCGGTTCTTGCGGCACGGCTGAAGTCGTGCCCTACCAGTCGTGCCCTGGCACAAGGCTTGGTCGTGGCGGGGTTGGGGGCTTGCTTCCCCGGGTCCGAACACACGGACTCTCACCCCACGGACGTGGACCTGTCCGCGGGGACCCCGGACCCGGGGCACCCATGTTCTTGCTTGGGAAGGGTTCGCTATGGCTGAGCTGGGGCTTGCTTTCCCATCCATTGTCTGATGGATCTGCTTCTGTCCCCGGTCCCCAAAAGCGAGGGACCGTGGGCACCCGGCTCTAGTGCAACGGGGTGTCTTTGCTGGCGCGGGCTCGGCGGAGGGCGAAGACGAAGACGATGCCGACGAGGGCTACGGCGCAGAGGCCGAGGAAGTTGTCGCGGAAGCTGAGCAGGGCGGCCTGCTGGAGCATGAGCTGATAGAGGACGCCGAGGGCGGCACCGACGCTATTGGCTGGGCCTGCGGCGTGGGCGACCAGATACTTCATGGGTCCGGCGGCAGACTGGAGGACGGAGGCCGTTGAGGCTGTTACGTCGCCAGAGAGCACGGTCTGGTGGAACTGGGCGCGGCGGGCGATGAAGGTGCTGACCATGGCGATGCCGACGGAGCCGCCGACGTTGCGCATGAGGTTGATGCAGCCGGTGGCGGTGCCGAGCTCGTCGCGGCGGAGGGGCGCGGTGGCGGCGACGTTGACGGGGACGAAGAGGAAGCCCATGGAGAGACCGGCGAGGAACTCTGGCCAGAAGACGCTGAGCGCGGTGATTTCAAGATTGAGGCGCGAGAGCATCCATGAGCCGACGGCGAAGACGAAGAAGCCTGTGGCGGTGAGCCAGCGGGCATCGATGCGGGAGACGAGCGCGCCGACGGCGATCATGGCGATGGCTGCGCCGAGTCCGAGGGGCGCGGTGGCTACGCCGGCCCAGAAGCTGGTGTAGTTCATGAGTTGCTGGAGGAACTGCGGCGTGAGCAGGCCGATGCCGTAAATAAGCACGCTGGAGAGGAAGATGAGCACGGTTCCGACGGCGAGGTTTCGCTCGCGGAAGATGTGCAGATCGACCATGGGCTTTGCGGCCTTGAGCTCGCGAATGAGGAAGACGACAAAGCCGGTGACGGCGAGCACGGCCATCCAGCGGATGAAGCCGGAACTGAGCCAGTCCTCTTCCTGCCCCTTGTCGAGCGCGACCTCCTGACAGCCGAGCCAGAGCGAGAGTGCGATGATGCCGAGGACATCGAAGGGACCGGGGTCAGACTTGCGCACCCAGGGCGGGTCTTCGACGGTCTGCTGGATGGCCCAGAAGGCGAGTATGCCGATGGGGACGTTGATGTAGAAGATCCAGCGCCATGAGTAGCTGTCCGTGAGCCAGCCGCCGAGCACGGGGCCGATGACCGGAGCGACGACGACGCCGAGGCCGAAGACGGCCTGCGCGGCGCCCTGACGCTTGGGCGGGAAGCTTTCCATGAGGATGGCCTGCGAGATGGGCGCGAGCGCGCCGCCGCCGAGGCCCTGCAGGATGCGCATGCAGAGAAGCATGGGCAGGCTGACGGAGAGCCCACAGAGAAGCGACGAAAGCGTGAAGAGGAAGATGCAGGCGAGAAGAAAGCGCTTGCGTTGGAAGCGATTGCCGAGCCAGGCGGTGAGGGGAAGGATGATGGCGTTGGCGATGAGGTAAGAGGTGAGAACCCAGGTGGCCTGCGAGTACGACGCGGCCATGCTGCCGGCGATGTGGCGCAGGGCGACGTTGGCGATGGAGGTGTCAAGCACCTCCATGAAGGTGGGGAGGATGACGGAGACGGCGATGAGCCACGGATTGACGGACGGCTGCCAGACGGCGTGTTCGAGATCGGCGGCGGACTGAACGGCTGTGGCCATTGGTTGTTTCTATTTGGCGGCGGGCACCGGATGGAGGATGAGGAAGTCGTCGACAGCCTCGCGGATGCGGCTGCGGATCATGCGGCTGCTGAGCTCGAGGTCAGGGTTGAGCATGGCGTTGATGACATAGTCGCCGAGGATGAAGGAGACGAACTTGGCGGCGGAGCGGTCATAACGCGGGCCGCCGATGCGGCGCGAACGGAGATAGGCGGCGAGCAGTTCCCTGCCGCGAACCTGGCAGCGATCCCAGAGAAGACGGGCGAGATCCGGGAAGCGATGGGACTCGGCGACGAGGATGCGGTACAGGGCGAGGAAGCGTGGCGCGGTGAACAGTTCGAGGATCTCGATGCCCATATCCGTGAGAGCTTCGCGAGGCGGCTGGGCGGAGGCGAGGTACTCAGTGTGGCGGGCGAACAGAGCCTCAGTGTGCGCGCTGGTGACGGCGACGAAGAGCTCGGCCTTGCTGGGGAACAGCGCATAGAGGGTCTGCTTGGAGGTGCGGGCGCGGCGGGCGATCTCAGCGGTGGAGGCGTGCTCGTATCCACGCTCAAGGAAAACGCGGCCGGTGACGGCGAGGATGCGCTTGCGGGCCGCGTCATTGAGGGGCGGGCGGCCGCGGAGGGACTTCTTCGGGGATGGTGTGGCGGATGTCTTCTGCATGTTTTCTGTACCGTACCGTACGGTACGGATAATCTGCGAGAAAGTATATGCCTGGGATGGGAGGGGTGGCAAATTCGGGTGGTGATTGTGCGGGATTGGGGCGTGCTTCCCCCACCCTTCGCGCAGAGAACGCGCGAAGAATGGGCACCCGATTGTCGTGCACTGACACAAAGCTTGTTTGTGCTTAGGCTGAGGGGCTTGCTTTCCCGGGTCCGAACACACGGACCCGGGGCACCCATTTCTTGTGCCTGAGGTACGGTCGGAGTTGTCGTGGCGGGGGTGCGGACTTGCTTCCCCACCCTTCGCGCACAGAACGCGCGAAGAATGGGGCACCCGGACAGAGATCAGTTGAGTAGAGGCTGGGGCAGGGGCTTGCTTTCCCAGGTCTCAAAAGCGAGACCTGGGGCAACCATTTTCTTGCCAAGGATGGCGCCGGAAAGACAACCGCAGCTCTTTCGACTTCGTTTGCCGCAAAAGCGCGGCAAACTCCGCTCAAGATGACAGTCATCTAATGGAAGAACAGCTTGAACCAGCTGATTGAGGAGATGTTGAGCAAAGGGAAAGCCCCGTCCTGACGGGCGGGGCTTTTGTGAGCTGGACTCACTGTGCTGATGCGGAAGGGTTGGGCCCTCCGCGGGCGGCTCAGTCGTAGTACTCGAGTCCGAGGTGGGTGATGAGGTCCGCGCCCATGAGGTGACGCATGGTGTTCTTCAGCTTCATCGACTGGATGAACAGATCATGCTCGGGGTAGAGACCTTCGCGCGTCTGCGGCGACTTGAAGTAGAAGCTGAGCCACTCCTGGATGCCGATGGACTTCAGTTCCTCGGAGCGCTGAGCGAGGTCCATGAGGATGACCAGGTCAAGCGCGATGGGAGCGGCAAGGATGGAGTCGCGGCAGAGGAAATCGACCTTGATCTGCATCGGATAACCGAGCCAGCCAAAGATGTCGATGTTGTCCCAGCCTTCCTTGTTATCACCGCGGGGCGGGTAGTAATTGATGCGGACCTTGTGGAAGATGTTCTTGTAGAGGTCCGGGTAAAGCTCGGGCTGGAAGATGTACTCGAGCGAGCCGAGCTTGGACTCTTCCTTGGTCTTGAAGGACTCGGGGTCGTCGAGGACCTCGCCGTCACGGTTGCCGAGGATGTTGGTGGAGTACCAGCCGGATACGCCGAGCATGCGGGTCTTGAAGGCCGGCGCGAGGACGGTCTTCATGAAGGTCTGGCCGGTCTTGAAGTCCTTGCCGCAGATGGGCGCGGAGTTCTTCTTCGACAGATCGATGAGTGCGGGAATATCGACGGTGAGGTTCGGCGCACCGTTGGCGAAGGGCACGTGCTCGCTGAGGGCCGCGTAGGCGTAGATCTGCGAGGGAGCGATGCCGATGTCATTGGCCTCGAGGCCCTTCTCGAAGGCTTCAATGGACTGGTGAACGGCGGTAGGCTCGAGGAAGATTTCCGTGGAGCCGCACCAGATGACGACGACGCGATCAACGGTCTTCTTGAAAGCCTGGATGTCGGCACGAACCTGGTTGGCAAGATCCATCTTGTTCTTGCCGCTCTTGACGTGGGTGCCGTGCAGGCGCTTGACGTAGTACTGGTCAAAGACGGCCGGCAGGGGCTTGATGGATTCGAGGAAGGGCTTCAGCTCCTCGACCAGATCCTTGTCGAGAACCTTGGCGTGCGCCGCCGACTCGTAGACGTTGTCTTCGAAGATGTCCCAGCCGGTGAAGACGATGTCGTTCAGATCAGCGAGGGGAACGAAATCCTTGATGAGGGGGGAGTTGTTGTCCGTACGCTTGCCGAGGCGAATGGTGCCCATCTGGGTGAGCGAACCGATGGGCTTGGCCAGCCCGCGGCGGACGGCCTCCACGCCGGCGATAAAGGTGGTGGCTACAGCGCCGAGACCGACGACCATGACTCCCAGCTTGCCCTTGGCGGGCGCGACCTTGGCGGTCTTGGGGCCGCCTTGCTGCTCAGTGCTCATGATTTCTCCTAATCTTCTTTTGATTCCTGCGAATGTTCTGCGGATGATTGTGCGGTGTTCCGATCCGACGCAGGGAACGGTACAGACGAACCGAAACAGTGTACGCCCGGCGAGGGAGCTTAGGCTCCTTCGCGGCTAGGCTGTCTTACGGCCGCGGTTGAGATGCGACCAGACGAACCAGAGAATACCGGCGACCAGTACGAGTTCGACGCCGAGGTGAAAACGGTGAAAGGCTTGCTCAAAGCGCGGGTCGGTATGCCACTTTTCGCCGAGCTTCATGCCGACATAGGCCAGGGCGTAGCACCAGGGCCAGGAGCCGACAAACGTGTAGATGTGAAAGCGGACCTGCGACATTTTTGCGATGCCGGCAGGGAAAGCGATGAAGGTGCGGACGACCGGCAGCAGACGGCCGATGAGCACGGTGATGGCGCCGTACTTCTGAAAGAAGCGCGTCATGCGGTCGAGGTCGTGATGGCTCATGAGAACCCACTTGCCATACCGCTCGACGAGAGGACGGCCGCCTTTGGCACCGACCCAGTAGGCGACGACCGAGCCGAGGTTGCAGCCGACGGCGCCCGCGGTGGCGGCCCAGAAGACGTTGAGGCGGTCCAGATAGGCGAGATAGCCGGCGAAAGGCATGATGATTTCCGACGGCAGGGGCACACAGGCCGACTCGATGCCCATCAATGCAATGAGACCGGCGTATCCACCTAAATCGATGACATGGGTGATGAATTGTACGAGGAATGCAATGATTCGTTCGCTCATGGGCAGATTCAAGTATATAAGGCAGAAATCAGGCGGAGTGGACGGGCGCGGTACGCGAGCCGGCAGGGGGACGCGGCAGGGCGATTCAGTGAGATCAAACAGCTTTGAAGTGCTCGGCAGATTTGCATTTGCCGATGGTTGGCCCGGTCTGCAAATGTTGTAGGGCAGAAAGGGACATCGCGCGACTCATGCAGACCACTTATAACGGGCTGGAACTGCCCAAAGACGGCTCTCCGATCAGCTACGAAAACGGCACCTACACAATTCCCGACAAACCGATCATTCCTTTCATTGAGGGCGACGGCACGGGCCGCGACATCTGGAAGGCATCTCGGCGCGTGTTTGACGCGGCGGTGGAGAAAGCCTACGGCGGCAAGCGCGCGATCCAGTGGTTTGAGGTGTTCGCGGGCGAGAAGGCTTTTCGCCAGTTCAACACCTGGCTGCCGGACGACACGGTGGCCGCGGCGCGCGACCTGCGCGTTTCCATCAAAGGACCGCTGACGACGCCGGTGGGCGGGGGCATCCGCAGCCTGAACGTGGCGCTGCGTCAACTGCTGGACCTCTACTCCTGCGTGCGGCCGGTGCGCTACTACCAGGGCGTGCCCAGCCCGGTGAAGCATCCAGAGCAGGTGGACATTGTGATCTTCCGCGAGAACACGGAGGACGTGTACGCAGGCATCGAGTTCAAGCAAGGCTCAGAGGATGCGGCACGGCTGATTTCGTTCCTGAACGACGACCTGCTGAAGGGCGGCAAGAAGAAGGTCCGCACGGACTCGGGCGTGGGCATCAAGCCGATCTCGATTTTTGGGACGAAACGGCTGGTGCGGCGCGCGATTCAGCACGCGCTGGAGACGGGCCGCAAGACGGTGACGCTGGTCCACAAGGGCAACATCCAGAAGTTCACTGAGGGCGCGTTCCGCGAGTGGGGCTACGAGGTGGCCACGCAGGAGTTCCGCGAGCATGTGGTGACGGAACGGGAGAGCTGGATTCTGGGCAACGCGGATGCGAACCCGGGCCTGACGGTGGAGCAGAACGCGGCGCTGATTGAGCCGGGACTCGAGTTCGGCAATGACGCGTTCCGCGCGGCGCTGTATGCGGAAGTGAAGGGTGTGCTGGAGTCGATTGGCGCAACGCATGGCGGCGGCAAGTGGAAGGAGAAGATCCTGATCAATGACCGCATTGCCGACTCAATCTTCCAGCAGATCATCATCCGGCCTTCGGACTACTCGATTCTGGCGACCTCAAACTTGAACGGCGACTACATCTCCGACGCTGCGGCGGCGCAGGTGGGCGGTCTGGGCATTGCACCCGGAGCGAACATTGGCGACGGCTTTGCGGTGTTTGAAGCCACGCACGGCACAGCGCCCAAGTATGCCGACAAGGATGTGATCAATCCTGGGTCCGTGATTCTGTCGGGCGTGATGCTGCTGGACTTCATCGGGTGGAAGGAAGCCGCCAAGCTGATTGAAGACGCGATGGAGAAGACGATTCAGCAGAAGTTTGTGACGTATGACTTTGAGCGGCAGACGGCGGGCGCCACCAAGGTGGGCACGAGCGAGTTTGCAACACGCATCATTGGCAATATGTAAAACAGGCAGCAGAGAATAAGGGGTCAGAACAGTCAGTGGCTGGCGTACATCTGAAGTTCTGATCTCCCTTTTCCCTCAAAGCAAGAGGAGAGGTCGAATGCGAAGGAAAGTGAGTATTGTGGGCGCGGGGAATGTGGGTGCCACGGCCGCGCACTGGATTGCCTCGAAGGAACTGGCAGATGTTGTTCTCGTCGACGTGGTGGAAGGCGTGCCACAGGGCAAGGCGCTGGATCTGGCCGAAGCGATGCCGATTGAGCGGCGTGACATTCATGTCTCTGGCGCGAACGACTACGCGGCGACGGCGAACTCGGACATCGTGGTGATCACGGCGGGGATTCCGCGCAAGCCGGGCATGAGCCGCGACGACCTGCTGCATACCAACTTCAAGATCATGTCGGACGTGGTGCAGAAGGTGGTGGCGCAGTCGCCGGAGTGCATCCTGATCATCGTGTCAAACCCGCTGGACGCGATGGCGCAGGCAGCGTTCCGCCAGGCGGGCTTTAATCGCGAGCGCGTGATTGGCATGGCCGGTGTGTTGGATTCGGCACGGTTCCGCACGTTCATTGCCGAGGAACTGAACGTGAGCGTGGAGAATGTGACGGCGTTTGTGCTGGGCGGCCACGGCGACACGATGGTACCGCTGACGCGCTACTCGACGGTGGCGGGGATTCCCGTCACAGAACTGATTGAGCCGGAGCGGCTGGAAGAGATTGTGCAGAGGACGCGCGACGGTGGCGCGGAGATTGTGAAGTATCTGAAGACGGGTTCGGCGTTCTATGCGCCTTCAGCGGCCGTCACTGAGATGGTGGAATCCATTCTGAAAGACAAGAAGAAGATTCTGCCGTGCGCGGTATATCTGCAGGGCGAGTACGGGATCGACGGGTTCTACGTCGGCGTGCCGTGCAAGCTGGGCGCGGCGGGGCTGGAGAAGATTCTCGAGATCAAGCTGACGCCGGAGGAGGATGCGGCGCTGAAGAAGAGCGCAGCGGCTGTGAAGGAACTGTGCGACGTGATTGGAGTGTAGGTTCGTCGAGCAGGGTGAATGGGAGGCGGGCTACGGCCCGCCTCTTCTGTTTGGGCTGGGGTTGGGGAAGTGGCCAGTGATCAGTGGTCCGTGGCTGGGGTGGGGGCGTGCTTCCCCACCCTTCGCGCGGTGATGCTGCGCGAAGAATGGGGCACCCGGTGGGTTATGGCGGGGAGAGAGAATGCGCGCGTCAGTGCGCTAAGAACTGGAGGACTGGAGGGGCGGCCTGCGGGACGCACTGGCTGGGGGCGAGGTGGCCGCAGCCGTTGAGGACGGTGAGCTGCGACTGAGGAACGATCATGTGGATGCGCTGGCCGAGGCTGAGCGGGGTGATGCGGTCTTCCCTGCCCCAGACGAGGAGAACGGGCATTCTGAGATGCGGCAGGAGCTGATCTGTAACGTCTCGCCCGGTGAGCATGGAGGCCAACGCGCGGTGGATGACCCAGGCGTTTTCTCCGGAGATGCGAAGGATGTCCTGAGCGATGAAGCCGGGAACGCGCGGCGGAGCGGGCATGAGAAGCGCGTCAAGCTGGCTCAGCTCTGAGGTACTGGTGGGCGTAAAGAGCGCGGTGTTCCACGCGGGGCGGGCGTAGAGGCCTGCGGAATCAAAAAGCATGAGGCGGCTGACACGCTCAGGATGAGTGGCGGCGACGCACTGCACGATCCAGCCGCCCATGGACCAGCCGCCGAGTGAGACCTGACGGAGGTTCATGGCGTTGAGGAAGCTGACGACGACGTTCGCTTCGTCTGAAATGGAGTACGAGAAGGCTGCGGGACGCTCACTCTGGCCGTATCCAGGCAGATCTGGCAGATAAACGCGATAGCCAGCGCGAATGAGCGGCGCGGAGAGGTTTTCCCAGTCTTCTGCACGGCCGCCGAGGCCGTGGATGAGGACAACGGGCGGTCCAGAGTCAGGGCCAAGAGCGTAGTAGTGAACGCGAATACCGTCGACCATGACCTGGCTGGAACGAGCACCGGCAAGCCAGAACCGTGCGGCACCGTAGACCCTGAAGAAGCTGACCGGACGCAGCCAGAAGGCGACAGCTCCGGCGATCACGACGAGCAGAACGAGGTTCGCAATCCAAGTGCAGACGCCGTTGCAGCGACGGGGACTCTTCATACGTTCCTTCCGGACTGATGCTGGTGCACGCGCTGCCAGCCGACTTCAATAATGCGCGCGATGACGGGGTCAAGATCAAGGGCGGAGTGGCTGTTCCACTCATCTGGCCCGACCCAGCGAACGGCGGCGGCGTCAGAAGCTGCGCGGAGTGTGCCGCCGGTGACGCGGCAGAGGTAGTCGGCGACGACGTAGTGATAGCGAACGCGCTCGTCCTCACGATCAATACGATCGAGCAGTTCGATGAGCTCAATGGACTCGACGATGAGGCCGGTTTCTTCGAGGACCTCACGGAGAACGGCGGCGGTGAGGGATTCGCCCACTTCAACGAGGCCGCCGGGGATGGACCAGCAGCCTTTGCCGGGTTCAGTGGCGCGCTGCACAAGAAGTACGCGACCGCGGTCCACGATCACGGCGCCGACACCCACGAGCGGAACCTCGGGATACTCTCTGGTCATCGTTCCGAACCCGTCTTTCACTGGAGCGAAAACTACTCATTATAAAGATAGAGCTTCAGGGGGAAAATGTCCCCCATCCGTACCGAATGAGGGGGTACCGGAGAGTGCTTGCGACCGATGGAACTGGCGTATCATCAAACACAATCGGGAGGGCACGGTGGCGGAATTCACGTTGCGCATTGATGGTATGCACTGTGGGTCTTGCGTACGGCGAGTTTCTCAGACACTCGCTTCAACCGAGGGGCTGAAGGTGCAGGAAGTGCGGCTGGGCGCAGCACGTGTGGAGGCCGAGCAGGAAACCGAGGCGGCTGAACGCGCGATTGCAGCGCTTAAGCAGGCTGGGTACACGGCCACCCTGGAGCGATAACCATATCAATGAGCGAGAGCCCGCAGGAGTCCCTGACCATACCGGTAATTGGCATGACGTGCGCTGCGTGCCAGCGGCACGTGGAGTCCGCACTACGTGCGACACCGGGCGTGAACGAAGCGCGCGTGGACCTGATGGCGCACCGCGCGACGGTGGCGTTCGATCCGGAGGCGGTGTCTGCGGAGACGCTGGTGGAGTCGATCCGCTCAGCGGGGTACGATGCGGTGCTGCCACGGCCAGGACAGGAGCATGCGGAACCGCAAGAGGCTTCACTGCACAACATGACGCTGAAGGCAGCGGCGACGATTGCCGGTGGCGTGGCGGCAATGCTGCTGGGAATGCCGCTTTCAGGCTCAATGGGACGCGCGGACCACTGGATGATGGAGTGGCTGCCGCAGCTCTATGAGTTGCCTGCGGCGACGCTGCGGTGGACGCTGCTGGCGCTGACGACAGTGCTGTTGTTGTGGGCGGGACGGTCAATCTACAGCAACGCCGTGCGTGCGCTGCGGCACGGAACCACGAACATGAACACGCTGGTGAGCATTGGAACCGGCGTGGCATTTGCGTATTCGGCGTGGGCGACAGTGCAACCGGGCGGCGGGCGTGCGGTGTACTTTGACGCGGTGCTGCTGATTCTGGGATTTCTGCTGCTGGGCAAGACGCTGGAGGCACGCGCGAAACGGCGGGCGCTGAGCGCGCTCAACGCACTGAGTCACCTTCGACCGCAGACGGCACGACGCGTGGAAGACGGCACGGAGACGGTGGTTCCGCTGGAGCAGGTGCGCGTGGGCGACCTGGTGCTGGTGCTGCCGGGCGAGCGCTTCCCGGTTGACGCGGAGATCACGGAAGGACGCACGACCGTTGACGAGTCGATGCTGACTGGCGAATCGACGCCACTGGATCGCGAGGTGGGCGGACGTGTGCTGGCTGGCTCACTGAACTATGACGGCGCGGTGACGTGTCGCGCGCTCTCACTGGGTGAAGACACGGTGCTGGCGCAGATCACGCGCATGGTAGAGCAGGCACAGGGCTCGCGCGCTCCGATGGAACGGCTGGCGGACAGGGCAAGTGCAATTTTTGTGCCGTCTGTGCTGGCGCTTGCAGTGGTGACATTTACGGCGTGGATGCTGGTAACGCACTCGTTGGAGATGGCGCTGGCGAACTGCGTGGCGGTGCTGGTGATTGCGTGTCCGTGCGCGATGGGGCTGGCTGTTCCGGCAGCGTTGACGGTGGCCGTGGGACGCGGCGCACAGCTGGGCGTGCTGTTCAAGGGCGGCGAAGCAATGGAGCGGCTGGCGGGCATCGACACGGTGGTGCTGGACAAAACCGGAACGCTGACGGTGGGGCGGCCAGTGCTGGCGGCGGTGCAGTCGCACAGCGGCTACTCCGAAGAAGACGTGCTGCGGCTGGCGGCGGCGGTGGAGGAACGGTCAAACCACCCCATTGCGCATGCAGTGGTGGAAGCGGCACGGGCGCGTGGACTTGTGTGGGAGCCAGCACGCGAGGTGCAGGTGCAGCCAGGACGCGGCGTGACAGCCGAGGTGGAGTTTTATCACTGCGCGATTGGGAATGAGGCGATGTTCCGCGAGCTCTACGGGCGGGTGCCGGACGTGTTTCTGCCGCCGAAGCCGGGGAGCACGCGCATCTACATGGCACTGGACCATCAACCGGTGGGCTGCTTTGATGCGCGCGACACGTTGCGCGAGGACGCAACCGATGCAGTGGCACGGCTGAAGCAGATGGGCATGCGCGTGATGATGCTGACGGGCGACTCGAACTCGGCGGCTGCGCCGATTGCGAACCAGGCGGGCATTGACGAGGTGGAGGCGGGACTTGACCCGGCGGGCAAGCTGGCGCGCATCCGGGAGCTGCAGGCCGAAGGTGCGCACGTGGCAATGGTGGGCGACGGCGTGAATGATGCAGGAGCGCTGGCGCAGGCCAACGCAGGCATTGCGATGGGCGGCGGTGCGGACATGGCGCAGGAGGCTGGCGACGTGTTGCTGCTTCATGCGCAGCCGTCGTCGATTCCTGCCTCACTGGAACTGGCGCGCGGCACGGTATTTGTGATGCGCGAGAACCTGGTGTGGGCGGTGGCGTATAACGTGCTGGGAATTCCGCTGGCAGCGGGGCTCATGTATCCCGCGTTTCACATTCTACTGAGCCCGTGGGTGGCAGCGGCGGCGATGGCGCTGAGTTCGGTAAGCGTGCTGACGAACAGCCTGCGCCTGCGCAAGTGGCAACCGGCAGCGGCAACGGTGGCACTGGCCGAGCCTGCGAGCGCGCCGGCACTGTAGACTTGATCGAGAGCCTACTGTGCGCATCCTGACCCGTTACATCCTCGGCGAAATTCTTTCGCACACGCTGATCGGCTGCGCGCTGTTCACGTTCATCCTGTTCATTCCAAATCTCGGGCAGATTCTCGAGATCGTGGTACGGAATAGTTCCCCGCTCACGAGTATTGCGCAGATCCTGCTGTTCATGCTGCCGAACACGGTGAAGGTTACGATTCCGATGTCGGTGCTGGTGGGAATTCTGCTGGGCCTGAGCCGCATGTCGGCCGACAGCGAGATCATCGCGATGCGCGCCTCGGGGCTTGGGATCGGCTACTTTGTGAAGGTGGCTGCGATTGTGGCTGCGGGCGGGACCGCGCTGGGGCTGGTGAACTCGCTCTACATTGCGCCGCTGGCGAACCAGGCGATTCTGCGCATGCAGCAGGAACTGGAGACGGAGCAGGCCTCCTACCAGATTCAGCCACGCGTGTTCTACGAAGACTTCAAGAACTTTGTACTGTACGTGCAGGACGTGCGCTCTGGGACGGGCGCAGCGAACTGGCGTCAGGTCTTTATGGCCGACGTGAGCGATCCGACGACGCCGATGGTGACGACGGCGGAGTCGGCGACGGTGGCGAATGACTCGGCGCAGGTGCTGCTGATGCGGCTGCGCGATGGGGCGCGGCACCAGATCGAATCCGGACAGCCAGACCAGTACAACATTTCAACGTTCACGACGACGGACCTGCCGCTGACACTGGGAGCACAGAGCGACGTGCGGCTGGGACGGCTGGACACCGCGATCTATGCGATGCCGATGGACGTGCTGCTGGAACGCACGCACGGGCCGGACAGCCGACGCTATCAACTGGAGTTGCACTCGCGGCTTTCCTATCCGGCTGCGTGTCTGGTGCTGATGCTGCTGGGAGTGCCGCTGGGCGTGCTGTCACGGCGCGGCGGCAAGAGCTCAGGATTTGTCTATACGCTGCTGCTGGTTGTTTTGTATTACGTGCTTTCCTACACGGGCATTGCGCTGGGACGGCAGGGCAAGATGCCGCCATCGCTGGCGGTATGGATGGCGAACCTGATCTTTGTGGCGGCGGGCAGTTTTCTGCTGTGGCAGATGGCCACGGGCGGGCGCATTCTGAGCGCCATGGCGCGCGTTTGGGCGCGCGTTCCGAAGCCACACTTCAAACAACTACGGCGCAACAGCTCACACCTGCAGGCGCTGCTTGAGAGACTGCATCCGCGCGCGCAACGGACGAATGGGAACGGCGCATTTCCGCGGATTCTGGATGCCTATGTGCTCCGGGAGTTTCTGAACACGTTTCTGCTGGTGCTGGCGGGATTCGTGGTGCTGATGCTGATGTTCACGTTCTTTGAACTGATCGGGGACATTCTGCGCAACCACATTCCGCTCACGCTGGTGGGCGCGTATCTGCTGAACCTTACGCCGAGCATGCTTTACCAGATTGCGCCGCTGGCGGTGCTGATTGCGGTGCTGGTCACGTTCAGCATCCTGGCCCGCAACAGCGAATTGACGGCGATGAAAGCAACGGGCATCAGCCTGTATCGGCTGGTGGTGCCGGTGGTGTCGATTGCGGCGATTCTCTCTGTGAGTCTGTTCTTGTTTGACCAGTACTACCTGCCGCAGGCGAACCGGCGGCAGGAAGCGTTGCGCGCCACGATCAAGGGGCGGCCACCACAGACGTTTTTGCACCCGGAACAGAAATGGATGTTCGGGCAGACGCACCCGGACGAGCCAGCACGGATCTTCTACTACCAGTTCTTCGACCCCGATACGAACGAGTTTGCGAACATGACGGTGTTCGAGTTCGATCCGACTACGTTCTCGCTTTCGCGCCGCATCTTTGCGACACGCGTTTCATGGAACGATGCGCGGGAACGCTGGGTTTTTGAAAATGGCTGGGAGCGAAGCTTTGACGGCCCGGTGCAGACGCAGTTCCGCACATTTACGACGACGGCATTCCCGGCAATCCGCGAAGAACCGAGCTACTTCAAGAAGGAAAGCCTGCAGTCACAGGAGATGAACTTCGGACAGCTCGACCACTACATCCGCGATCTGCGACAAAGCGGGTTTGACACGATGCGGTTGCGCGTGGCGCTGTGGCACAAGTTGGCGTATCCGCTGGTGGCGATTGTGATGGCGGTGCTGGCGATTCCCTTCGCGCTCTCAATGGGACGGCAGGGCTCGCTGACCGGCATTGCTGTGGCGATTGCCGTGGCACTGGCTTACTGGGTGGTGGATGGGCTGTTTGGCGCGATGGGAAACGTAAATTATCTGCCCGCGGCTCTGGCGGCGTGGAGCCCGGACATCCTCTTCGGACTGACGGGCGGGTACCTTCTGCTACGAACGCCTACGTAGCGGCGGGCGGGGCGGCCTGCGGGGTGACGCTGACTTCCTCTTCGAGTTTACGGATCAGGGAGCGGATGCTTCGCTGTGCGCGGTCGGACAGGGAAAGGAATTCAAACCCCGCGCCCTTGCCGGTGTGCAGACTCATGACGCGGGCGCGGCACTTGACCTGCTCGTTTCCCAGGTTGAAGTAGAGTTCAACTTCCTGCTCGCGGCTCAGACGAAGACGCGCCCGGGAGCGCACGTAACAGCCGGAGAGGCTGAGGTTTCGAATCTCTCCACGAAACAGAAACTCGGCATCGTTTACGACAACTTCCGCGGCACCTTGACAGTCAAAACGCGCGTGCCTGCGCCGTTCGGCGCCTTGCCAAACTGGTGCGGCGGAAGCTTTCTCCTCAACTGTTTGCTTATCCATTGTCGTGGCGGGAGCGGCGAACGCCGCAAGTGAAGCCGGACGCTCCCGAGGTCCTTATCGACAGGTGCGGCGTGAATCTTGAACCTGCCAGGTCACACAGCGATTCGATCCCCTTTTACAATAGAGGCATATGTTGCGTGATCTTGACCCACTCTTCGGATACATGCGCCGGTACCGCTGGGGGTACGTTTGGGGCACTCTCTCTGTGGTGGCGACCAATCTGGTTGCCGTTCAGTTTCCGCGCGTGCTGGGCATGGCCATTGACCACCTGAAGGCTGGTACGACACCGCGCTGGATCCTGGGTGTAGCGGGTCTGCTGGTGGCGATTTACCTGGTCAAGGGAATCTTTCTCTACACGCAGCGCTGGGTACTGATCGGCATCTCGCGGGAGATTGAATTCGACCTGCGCAATGATCTGTTCCGACAGCTGGAACAGCAGGATTCAGGCTTCTATGCCGAGTACCGCACGGGCGACATCATGGCGCGCATGACGAACGACCTGAACGCGGTGCGCATGCTGCTGGGGCCGGCGCTGATGTACAGCGCGAACACGGTCTTTCTGACGCTGTTTGCGGTTTCGTTTCTGCTGAGCATCAGCCCGTTTCTCACGCTGGTGGCGCTGGCACCGATGCCACTGGCAAGCATCCTGGTGCAGTACTTCGGAAGCCGCATCCACGACCGGTTCGAGCGCATCCAGGCAAGCTTCTCGGAGATTTCATCACACGCGCAGGAGAATTTTTCCGGTGTGCGGCTCATCCGGGCATTTGCGCGCGAAGACGCACAGAAGAAATTGTTCGAAGGCCTGAACCGGCGCTACATCAGCCGTTCACTCCGTCTGGTGCAGCTGATGGGGATGCTGTGGCCGACGCTGGAGTTCATGCTGGGCATCTCGATGATTATCACGCTGCTGGTGGGCGGACACGAGGTGGTACAGCGACACATTACGGTAGGCGAATTCGTGGAATTCAACACCTACATGATCATGCTGATCTGGCCGATCATTGCGGTGGGCTGGGTGATCAACATCTTCCAGCGCGGAACGGCAAGCGTGAAGCGCATTGACGAACTGCTGCGCGTGCGGCCTGCAATTGACGACAGCAAAGCCGATGCGTCAATTCCCGCGGACCTGACACTGCGCGGCGAAATCGAGTTCCGCAACTTGAGCTTCAGCTACGGCGACACCAAGGTGCTGGACGACATTTCACTACGGATTCCGGCGGGATCAAGCCTGGCCATCGTGGGCCCCACGGGTTCAGGCAAGTCAACGCTGGTGAGCCTGCTCTCACGCATGTACGACTCAGAGACAGGATCGCTTACGATCGACGGGCGGCCGGTCCGAGAGTACCCTCTCGCGGTGCTGCGGAAGAATATTGGCATGGTGCCGCAGGAAACGTTCCTCTTCAGCGACACGATCCGCGGGAACATCGCGTTTGGAGCGCCCGGCGCAAGCGAAGCCGAGCTGCTGGAAGCTGCGGAGACAGCGCACATCCGGCGCGAGTTCGAGGAGTTTCCGCAAGGGTTCGACACGGTGGTGGGCGAGCGTGGCGTCACGCTTTCCGGCGGACAGAAGCAGCGGGCAGCGATTGCGCGGGCATTACTGCGGCGACCGTCGATCCTGATTCTGGACGACGCGCTGGCGAATGTGGACACCTACACCGAGGAACGCATTCTGAACGGACTGCGTAAGTACACCGAGACGGCAACGGCGATCCTCATCTCACATCGCGTTTCGACGGTACGGCACGCAGACCAAATTGCGGTGCTCGTACACGGGCGGATTGTGGAGACGGGCACGCACGACGAACTGCTGGAACGCGAGGGCTACTATGCGAGCCTCTTCCAGAAGCAGCAACTTGAAGAAGAGTTGACTGTCGCGAGCTAGAGATCAGGCAGTCCAGTTGGATGCGCCTGCTGACTCTACCCCTCCGGTGAAGGAATGTACAGGCGAAGGAGCCGCAGCAACGACTCCGACGCCAGCATTCTCACGAGCTACCTGCTTCCAGGCATCGCGCACGCCGCGCACGCACTCAATGGCGTGCTCAAACTTCTCACGCGAGGCAAACTGCGAGGCCTGCAGGATCTGCGCAAAGATGGAGGCATAGAACTCACTGAGCGCCTGCGCGGGAGAGCCGCCGACATCCATACGCAGACGCGCCTGCAGATGAATGATGATGTCAAAGGCGCGCTTGACGGCACGACGGCGAGCGCTGACATCGCCACGCTCCACGGCATCGATGGCAGCATACAAAAAGCGGATGATTCCGTCGTAGAGCGCCACGACAAGATCGACCGCCGAGGCGCCTTCGACTACATGTTCCTGGTACGTCGACATCCGAGAAGCTCCTTAACCGTTGCTTGAGTTGTAGCCAGTGATCGCCGCGTAGATTTCATTAATGCTATCCAGCTGCGTTGGGATGGACTGCAGAATTTCATTTGCGCTGTTGAGCTCAGCTAACAGGCTCTTCTGCTGCACGGAGATCAGGCTTTCTTCGCGCGAGATGTTCTTGTTCAGGCTCGACTCAACGGAGCTGTTGGCGGTGAGCGCGAGCTTGAGAAGCCCTTTTGATGAGCTTGTGCCAGCATTGGTCAGCACGGTCGAAAGTTGACTTCCCCAGCTATTGGCATCCTGAAAGAATCCGACGACGCCGCTGAAGTCAGTGTTCAACAACGAGTCGAGCGAGCTGGCGTCAAGAGTCAATGAGCCATCGGTATTGACACTGATGCCGAGCTGCGAAAGCGAACTCAGATCAGACGTGTTGGCGTTATAGGCCAAAGACGAACTGGTGGTGCTGTCAGTGATGGACGACGTGACAGTGAGACTTCCACTGGAACCTGCCGTGTTCGACACCAGCGCGAGCTTGGTTCCGGTTGAACTGCTAATCAGATTCGCCGTAACGCCAATGCCAGCCTTGTTGATTTGGGAGGCCAACTGCGACAACGTCTCTCCACTGGAAGACAGGTTGATGGTCTGTGCGCTTCCGCTGCCAACCTGAATCGAGATGGAACCGGTGAGCAGGTCAGAGGAGTTGGTGACCGAGCTCAAGTAGCCACTGGGGTTCTGCGTGTTGATGCTGCTGAGCAACTGCTGCTGCAACAGAGAGAGCGTTGGAGAACCGAAGAGCGGTTCGGCATTGCCGGAAGCATCCGTGCCCTGCTGCACACTGATGGCGCTGACCAGAGAGTTGTAGTCAGAAACAAGCGCGGCTACCGCACTCTCAACGCCGGTGTTGTAATTGCCAATCTCGACCTGGACCTCTGAACCGCTTGCCGTGGTGGACAGCAATTGGAAGGTCACGCCCGGAATCATGTTCGATACCGTATTGGAATTGCTGGTAAGGCTGATGCCATCCACCACCAGGGATGCGTCCGATCCGGTCACTGCGGTTGTATAGCTCAGAGAAGAGCTGGTCGTCGTATCCGTAATGGACGAACTGACGGTGAGATCTCCGGTGGAGCCGGCGGTGCCGGAGACTATGCTGAGGCGCGAACCTGCTGAGTCTGTGATCACGCTGGCAGTAACGCCCATGCTGGCCGAGTTGATGGCCGAGGCAAGACCGGAGAGAGTGTTATCCGTGGAATCCAGTGTGATGGTTTGCGCCGTGCCGCTGCCAACCTGAATGGAGATGGACCCGCTGAGTGTATCCGACGAATTGGAGATGACGGACAGATATCCGCTTGAGGTCTTGGCCAGCGAGTTCACGACAACCGTGTGCGTTCCAGCAACCGACGAGGAGCTGGCCGAGGTAAGCTCGAGGACATCCGTATTCGAGCTTGAACCGGTCTTGGTTGCAAGGATGCCCTGTAAGTCCGTGAGTTGCGAGACATCAGTGGACAACGATGACAGCAGGGTGCCGAGGCTGGACAACGCGGTGTCCTGGCTCTGCAAGCTGCTGAGCTGATTCTTCCACGGGGTTTCAACGTTCTGCAGGTTGCTGACGATGGCGGCGACCGTGGAACTGACGTTAAACCCTGATCCACTCGTCGGCGATCCGAAACTTAGTCCGATGGCTCCCATTTGCGCTCCGTGCTTGAAGTTTCAGCAGAACATGGACCACCACGCCCGCAGTTCCGTTAAATCGCGCTAATCTGCCGCGCAGGTTTTGTTGCTCGCGATAAGGGGCGTCCATACGGACGCCCCTTACTGTGGTGTGGAGTTACCTTGTGCTTACTGCAGGAGCTTGGTGACTTCCTGCTGGAGGCTGTTGGCCTGAGCAAGAGCCGAGATGCCAGTCTGGCTGAGGATCTCGTACTTGGACAGGTTGGAGGTCGCCGTAGCGTAGTCCGTGGACTGAACGGCGTTCTGCGCGGAGACGATGTTCTGCTGCTGTGTGCTCATGACCTGACCGATGGAGTTGAGCGTGTTGATCTGAGCGCCGATGTAGCCGTCCTGAGCGGCAACAGAGCTGATGGCCGAGTTCAGTGTGGTCAGCGCGGTCTGCGCATTGGCTGCACTGGTCAGATCCGTTCCAGACAGCGACACACCAGCGTTGGCGGTGTAGCTGATCGTGGCCGACGCCGAGGTGCTGCCCGCCGTGTAGGCCATGGTGCCACCGGAGGTCGTGCCATCGCCGTCGCCGACGGTGCCGCCCACCGCATCGAGACTGCTGATGGAGAGCACATCCATAGACGAACCCTGAGTGGTCGAGTCGCCCACGTAAATGGAGAACGTGCCACCGAAGACCTGGTTCTGGTTGTAGGTCGTGGTGGAGCCGATGTTCGAAATTTCGCCGAGGATTGACTGGTATTCCTGGTCCGCCGCAGCCTGCTGCGAGGTGTTGAGGGTGCCGTTGGAGACCTCAGTTGCGAGCGTCACGGCACGGTTGAGCAGGTTCGTCACTTGCGAAAGAGCGCCATCGGCGACTTGCAGAAGGCCAACGCCTTCGGTCGCGTTCGTCGCGGACTGGGTCAGAGCAGTTGAGTTTGCGGCCAGGCCATTGACGAGTGAAAGACCAGCGGCGTCATCTGAGCCAGAGTTAATCTTGGACCCCGAAGAGAGCTGCTGCAGCGTCTTCGACAGGCTGCTCTGCGTGTTGTTGAGGCTGTTGGACGCGTACATCGCGTTGAGGTTATTCAAAACGCCCAGAGACATGGATGCTCCTTGTTGGGATGCATGATTTTGCGGTTATCACCGAGTCGGCCCCACGGATTGTTGCCCCTGGTGGCTGCGGCTTGTGCAGGTGATCCGCTGCATCTGGCCCTTTCTTCGGCGTACGCGGGAGAGACTTTATGCACAGATGGTGATGTCCTGTACAGGACACTGCCTCATGTGAATTTGCTACGAGTGAATGAACCTTTGCTCATGATGGCCGATATGAGGAGCAAAGGACGCACGCAATGATTGAACTGACACGACTGAATGGATCACCTCTGGTCTTGAACTGCGACTTGATCAAGACATGCGAAGCATCACCGGACACGATGATTACGCTGCTGAACGGCGAAAAGCTGATTGTGCGCGACGGGCTCAAGCAGGTGGTTCAGCGCGTGCTGGCGTACCGGGCGCGTCTGCTGGCAACTGCAGCCGACCAACTGCCGCGGCTTTCAACGACGACGGCGATTGACTACTGCGCTGCAACAGATGCGTGTGCGCAGGCGGAGAGGGCTTCGCTGGATTCCGTACGCGGAGAACGCTGAGCAGGACAGAAATCGACGCAGGGAATCTGAGCGAGGAGCGGGGTAAATGGATAAGGCGAGCGTGGGTGGGGTGATCCTGGCGATTGTCGGGATTGTGGCTGGCTTGCTGATTGAGGGCGGCAACCTGGGACAGGTGCTGCAACCGACGGCGGCACTGATCGTGTTCGGGGGCACGATGGGCGCGGTGCTGGTGCAGTTTCCGTTGACGACGGTGCTGTCGGCATTTCGCAATCTGGTGCGCGTGTTTCGCGCGCAGCGCAAGCAGAACGACAAACTGATCCGTCTGCTGGTGGGCTTTGCGAACAAGGCGCGGCGCAACGGCGTGGTGTCACTCGACGCGGACCTGGCGACGATTCAGGATCCGTTTCTGAAGCAGGCGGTGATGCTGGCCGTGGACGGCACTGAACCGACGGAGCTGCGCAAGATCATGCGCGTGAACCTGGAGGCGATGAGCGAGCACGAGGAGCGGATGCCTTCAGTATTTGAGTCGGCCGGAGGCTTTGCACCGACGATCGGAATTCTGGGCGCGGTGCTGGGACTGATCCAGGTGATGCAGCACTTGGACAACATCCAGGAAGTGGGCCGCGGCATTGCAGTGGCGTTTGTGGCGACGATCTACGGAGTGGGCGCGGCGAACCTGTTCTTTCTTCCCTTTGCAGGAAAGATGCGGCTGCAGATGCGCGATGAACACCAGCGGCGCGAGATGATGCTGGAGGCCGTGATCTCGATTCTGGAGGGAATGAACCCGCGGATGCTGGAAGTGAAGCTGACGGGCTTTCTGCAGGACTCGACACCGCCGGAACGCGTGAAAGACGAGCCGCGGCGGGAGCGTGTGGCATGAACCCGCGCAGTCACAAAGGCAAGGTAAGCCAGGAGCGGTGGCTGGTTTCCTACGCCGACTTCATCACACTGCTGTTCGGGTTCTTCGTGGTGATGTACGCATTTGCGAAGGCGGATGAACGGAAGCAGGCGCAGGTATCGGAAGCGATCGACTCGGCGTTCAAATCGTTCGGCGTGCTCTCAAACGCGACGGCCGAGACGCCGCCGCGCACGAGTGCATACACGGCGACGGGATTGCCTTCTGCGCCGCCTGCGACGATCACGGGCGAGAGCGTGCTGACGCCTGGCAAGGTGAAAGAGGATCTGAGCAAGATTCAGCACGAACTGCAGCAGTCGCTGGCAAAGCAGATCTCCGAGCACACGGTTTCAATCCGCATGGGACGCGACGGCCTGGTGATCAGTCTGCGCGAGGCGGGGTTCTTCGATTCAGGATCGGCGATTCCCCACCCCGAGGCGATGACGACACTGCGCAAGATTGCCGCGTCACTGGGCGCGATGCCCTACGACGTGCGCGTGGAAGGACACACGGACAACGTGCCGATCCACACGAGCGAGTATGCCTCGAACTGGGAACTCTCATCGGCACGCGCAACGCACATTGCGCGGCTATTCCTGAGCATGAATGCGATTGCTCCAGACAGGCTGTCCGCAGCGGGGTACGCGGAGTTTCATCCGCTGGCCACCAACGACACGGCAGACGGACGCGCGACAAACCGTCGCGTGGACCTGGTGATTCTGCCGCGGACACGGATCAATCTTGCTGCGATGCCGGAGGGTGCGAAGGTGGAGAACCGGAGCAGCGGAAACACGGGCGGTTGGGCGAAGATTACGGATCAGTAAGGGAGCATTAGCTACTGGCCAGATTGAGGCTGTGGCCGAGGCGTTTTTCCGCCCTCCTTGCGACCGAAGGCATCACGTTGCCTGGGGAAATATCCCGCAGGGGCTAAAGCCCCGACTTTCCTGGCTGACATTTTCGGCACGACTGAAGTCGTGCCCTGTTACGAAGCTCTGTTGTGGTTGACAGGAGAAGCTTGCTCCCCCCCCATCCTTCGCATAGAGAACGCGCGAAGAATGGGGCCACCCAAATGAATGAGCGGGTGATGATCATGAGGAGGTGAGAGCTACTCGATGCCGAGGACTTTGACGATGACACGCTTGCGGCGCTGGCCGTCAAACTCGGCATAGAAGACGCGCTGCCAGGTGCCGAGGTCGAGGCGGCTGTTGGTGACGGGCAGCGTGGTTTCATGGTGGAGGAGCAACGACTTGAGGTGGGCGTCGCCGTTGTCCTCGCCGGTCTGGTGATGCTTGTAGTCGGGGCGCGCGGGGGCGAGCTTCTCCAGCCACTCGCCGATGTCTTCGATGAGGCCGCATTCAAGGTCGTTGACGTAAATGGCTGCGGTGATGTGCATGGGCGAGACGAAGCAGAGGCCGTCGCGGACACCGCTGCGGCGGACGATCTCCTCAACACGGTCGGTGATGTGGACCATCTCGCGGCGTTTGCGGGTTTCAAAGACCAGATATTCGGTGTGGCTCTTCAAAGATGCTCCCTCCTGGGAATGACGGCGCTGGAACCATTATTCTAGAGGGGCTGTGAGCGACGAAAAAAACAACGAATCGCAGGAACTGCTCGAAAACGGTCTGGAGTTGCTGGCCGAGGGAAAGCCTGCGGAGGCTGCGTGCGCGTTTCGTGCCGCGATTGACGTGGACGAGACGAACTATGAGGCGCACCACGGGCTGGTGCGCGCACTGCGTGACGCGGGACGGCTGGAGCAGTCCGTGGGTGCGGCGCTGGCGCTGACGGCGCTGACCCCGCACGATCCGCTGGCACATACAGCACTGGCGATCTCCCTGCAGACGGCCGGGCACGTTGCCGAGGCGGAGGCTGCGTCGGCACGGGCGCGCGTGGCGGAGTGGCGAATCCAGCTGAAGACGCCGGCCGAGGGCGAGACAAAGGAATGAAGCCTGCTCCGACGCGCGGGGCGGCTGCGACGCTGCGACGGATGCACGACCGGCTGTTCCACGCCTACGGTGGCCAGAACTGGTGGCCTGCGCGGACGCCATTTGAAGTGGTGGTAGGCGCGTACCTGACACAGAACACGGCATGGACTTCCGTAGAGCGGTCACTGGCCCAGATGGAGGCGGCGGGGGCTCTCTGCGTTGAAGGGCTGCGTGCGGTTCCTGAGGAAAGGCTCAGGGAGCTGGTTCGGCCCTCGGGGTTTGCGACGAGGAAGGCTCCAGCGCTGAAGGCGTTTTTGGCGCTGCTGGACGCCGAGTTCGGCGGTTCTCTGGACGCAATGGCCCAGGCAGAGACGGCGGAGCTGCGGCGGAAGCTGCTGGGGCTACCGGGCGTGGGGCCGGAGACGGCGGATGCGATTCTGCTCTACGCGCTGGGCCACGCGGTGCCTGTTGGAGACGAATATCTGCGCCGTATTGCGGCGAGGCACAGGCTGCTGGAGCCTGCACCGGCGAAGAACCGGGCCGGCTACGACGGGTTGGCAGAGCTGACGCGGAGAGCGTTTGCGGGCGACGCGGAGCCGGATAAGGCTCGCCTTTACAATGAGTTTCACGCATTGGTGGTGGCTGCTGGAAAGGCACACTGCGGGCGGACGGCGCGGTGCGCGGGGTGCCCGCTGGAGGGGTTTCCTCACGACGCCACGATATAAGACTAAAAAAGTCGCTATTCATCGAAAAATCAATTAGGATGATTTTGGTCTGAGTTGTGATCACGGTCACAGGCAGACCTTGTTTTGCGTTTTAATCTTGCAAATGACTTTCATGTTCCGTCTTCGAGAGATCTGAGGGGTACCAATGAACGCTTTCCTATCGCGGCGACAGATGGCTTTCCGCGCAGCAATCTTCCTTCTTTTCACGATCATCGTCTCCCTTCCGGCGTGGGCTGGGGACGTGCTGCGCTTCTCTGGCGTGGTGGCGGACCCGAGCGGCGCGGTGGTGCCGGGAGCGCATGTGCTGATTCACAACACGGGCACCGGCTTGGAACAGACGGCGACGACGGACGAGCAGGGCTGGTATGAGCTGCTGTTGCCGGCGGGGACCTATCGGCTGACGGCCGAGGCAACGGGTTTTGGACGGACACAGAAGGACGGGCTGGTGCTGGGTCCGACGGCGCCGCTGCGAGCGGACGTGACGCTCACTCTAGCGACGGAACGCGAGACGGTGGAGGTAATCGAGAACGGCACGCAGGTGAACACGACGACCACGCAGGTGGGCGAGGGCATCAGCACAGACAAGATGACGGCGGTGCCGCTGAACGGGCGAAGCTACACGGACCTGCTGGCGCTGCAGACGGGCGTGGTTCCAGCCAGCTCGGCGCAGTCGAATGCGGTGGTGATGTCAGGCTGTACGAGCACGCCGCCCTCGGGTGATCTGAATCCTGGCGACATGTCGGTAAGCGGGCAGAGGGAGACGGCGAACGGGTTCACGGTGAACGGCAGCTCAGTGGAGGAGGACTTCAACAACCAGGCCGGGATTGTGCCGAACCTGGATTCGATTGCCGAGTTTCGCGTGCTGACGAGCAACTTTGACGCGGAGTATGGAAACTTCTCTGGCGGGCAGGTGATTGTATCGACGAAGACGGGCACGAACCAGCTGCACGGCAGCGCGTTCGAGTTTTTCCGCGACACGAACTTTGACGCGACGAATTACCTGGGGCGCGAGCGCGCTGCGTATGACCGGCACCAGTATGGCGGAACGCTGGGCGGGCCGATCAAGCGCGACAAGCTGTTCTTCTTTGCCGACTACCAGGGCACGACGATGACGCAAGGCGTGGAGACAGGACAGATTGCGGTGCCAACGACGGACGAGCGCGGTGGCAACTTCTCTGACGCGAGCGTGGCGGCTGCGCTGAAGGGCACGGTGAGCGGCGACTATCTGGCGAACCTGCTGAGTACGCGCCTGGGCACCACGGTGACGACGGGCGAGCCTTACTATGCGACGGGGTGCACGGCGGGCGGCGCGGTGACGTGCGTGTTTCCGGATGCGGTGATTCCGAGCGCGGCGTGGTCCGCACCTGCGAAGGCGCTGCTGCAATACATTCCGACGGCGAATGTGGGGACGCAGACGTTTTCAAGTTCGAGCGAGAACCAGACGCTGGGTGACAACAAGGCGGCGCTGCGGTTGGACTGGACGACGCGTGCGGGGAATTTTTCAGCGTACTACTTCCGCGATGGCTACACGCTGGACAATCCGTATCCGACGGGACAGGGCGGCGCGAGCGTACCGGGGTTCAATGCGGTTTCTCGTGGACGCGCGCAGTTGGTGAATCTGGGCTGGATGCGGCCGTGGGGATCGACGCTGGTGAACGAGCTGCACTTCAGCTATCTGCGCGATGCGAACCGCATTGGGCAGCCGGTGGGTGGCGTGGGGCCAACGCTTGCGTCGCAGGGGTTTGTGACGGGCGAGGACACGTTGGGGATTGTGCCGCTGAATCCGGCGACGGAAGGCATTGAGAACGTGTCGTTCAACGACTTCACCTTTGGCGTGGACGTGACGGGCGAGAAGCAGGTGAACAACACGTACCAGGTGACCGAGGGGCTCTCAAAGGTGCTGGGCAAGCACACGCTGAAGGTGGGCGCGAATGTGCACCTGGACCAGGTGAACATCGACTCGAACTCGATCAACAACGGCGCGTTTGTGTTCCAGGGAACGGAGACGGGGCTGGACTTCGCGGACTTCCTGATTGGCGTGGCGAGCACGTATGAGCAGGGCGACGCGAGCGGGTTCTACATTCGCAACAAGTACGCGGGCGTGTATGCGCAGGACAGTTGGCAGGCGCGGCCGAACCTGACAGTGAACTTTGGCGCGCGGTGGGACATGCTGCCACCGTGGAGCGAAAAGTACAACCAGTTGCAGACGTTTGTGCTGGGCGAGCAGTCGGAGGTGTATCCGGGCGCGCCGCAGGGCATGGTGTTTCCGGGCGACAAGGGCGTGACGTCGTCGCTGACGCCGACGAAGTGGTCGAACTTTTCACCGCGTGCGGGCGTGGCGTGGACGCCGGACTTCGGCGAGCGTAGATTGCTGTCGCGGCTGTTTGGCGGTGCCGGGAAGACGAGCATCCATGCGGGTTTCGGCATGTTCTACACGGCGTTCGAGGGCTTGTCGGCGGGCATCATGAGCGCGTGCGCGCCGTATGGCTACGACTACGACAGCACGGTGGGCGAGCCACTGTTCGACACGCCGTTTCTGGGAGCGAGCACGGGCAAAACGAACGGGCAGCCGTTCCCTTCTCCGATTCCGGCGTTCGGCGCGTCACGCAAGAATCCGAACACGACGGTGGACTGGACGAAGTATGAACCGATCACGGGCGACCCGGCGTTCTACTACCGGAATACTTCGCCGTACACGGAGAGCTACACGGTTTCGATTGAGCGCGAGCTGCATCCGGGGACGGTGCTGAACCTTGGCTATGTGGGCGCGCAGGCGCACCACCTGTTGGTGCTGCTGCCTGCGAATCCAGGCAACGCGGCGACATGCCTGAGCGTGAGCGAGGCGAGCCAGGTGGCAACGGGAACGAACACGTGCGGACCGTTCGCAGAGGGCGGGCTGTTTACGAAGGCCGATGGCTCAACGGTGCTGGCGCGCGGGCCTTTCAGCGAGTACTTCGACGGCATCACGTATCAGAAGACGGTGGGCGGCAGCCACTACAACGCGTTTGAAGCGACGCTGAAGCATCGGAGCCGCGGTGCGGAACTGCTGGCGGCGTACACGTACTCGAAGTCGATCGATAACTCGTCGAGCCTGGCGGAGGAAGTGAATCCGATTGATCCTACGCTGAGCCGCGCAATCTCAGCGTTCGACGTGCGGCACAACGTGGTGGTGAGCTACAACGTGGATCTGCCGCTGGCGCAACTGGCACGCCGCCGCAATGCGTGGACGAATGACTGGGCGTTGTCTGGCATTACGCGTTTTTCAACGGGAATGCCGGTGACACTGTTCAACAATGACGACACTTCGCTGATTGGGTCGATGCCGAACGGGATCAACAACAATGGCGTAGACACGCCGAACGTGGCGGCGGGCGACCTGAAGCTGAACCGGAATCCGCGCAGCAATGCGTACGCGTTCAACACGTCGCTGATAACGATTCCCGCAGAGGGCGAGGAAGGCAACGCGCGGCGGCGGTTCTTCTACGGGCCGGGGACGGAGAACTTCGACGTGTCCCTGGAGAAGCGGGTGAGTTTTGGCGAGTCGAAGACGCTGACGCTGCGGGCTGAGTCGTTCAATGTGTTCAACCATGCGCAGTTCTTTGGGCCGAATGCGGTGAATGGCAATCCGGACAGCTCGAACTTTGGAAAGATTGTGAACGCGAATGCGCCGCGCCAGTTGCAGTTGGCGGCTAAGTTCTCGTTCTGAGTGGTTGCTTGATTGATCTGGATGTCTGGTCGTGGCTTGGATGTGGCTTGCTATCCCAGGTCCGAACACACGGACCCGGGGCACCCTAGACCTGCGGCTAAGATACAGTCGGCCTGATTGAGCGCATGGTTTCCCACCCTAGCCGCAAGAACAAAGACGCGGCGAAGGTGGGGCACCCGGAAGCTGGGCTTGTGAACGAAGGGGGCTAGATGTTGGACTGGCGGGCTTTTTCGCGGCAGGCCTGGCAGGTGCCGTAGATCTGGAAGGTGTGGCGCGCGGTGGTGAAGCCAAACTCGCGACCGATGCGCTGCTCGACCTGTTCGATTTCAGGGGCGAAGAACTCGATGGAGTCACCGCAGGTGGTACAGATCATGTGGTGATGCGTGCGGCGGTTGAGGCCGTGTTCGTAGCGCGCGATGCCGTCGTGGAATTCGACGACCGTGGCGAGGCCACACTGCGCGAAGAGCTTGAGGGTGCGATAGACGGTGGTGTAGCCGATGGCCGGGTCGTATTGGCGCACGAGGCGATGCAGTTCCTCGGTGGAGACATGCTCACGGGTGTTGACGAAGATGCGGAGGATGGTGTCGCGCTGGGCGCTGTGCTTGAGGCCAAGGCGCGAGAGGTGCTCGCGAAGCATCTGGCGGGCCTGATCGAGGGTTTCGCGGGAATCCGCCTGATCGTCAATGCGACGTGCTGCCATGGTGTCCCGGTGCCTCCCCGGCTCTTAAGTGGATTATAGAGCGCCAGCTACGGACGGCGAAGGCTGATCGCGAACGCGCGGGTTCAGATAGGATACAGACAGCCCAATCCCCTGCCCTGGAACGAGGTATCCCGATGCGGACACTGACATGGATCGCTGGAGTGCTGTCGCTCGTGGTGGTGCTGTTCGACGCGTTCCAGACGATTATTCTGCCGCGGCGGGCGGTGGGACGGTTCCGCATCACACGCATCTTCTACGCGTTGACGTGGCGGCCGTGGACGCTGCTGGCGCGGGTGATTGGCAGCGGGCGAAGACACGAGACGGTGTACAGCTACTACGGTCCGCTGTCGCTGATTCTGCTGTTGATGATCTGGGCGGGCGGACTGATGGTGGGCTTTGCGCTGCTGTTTGCGGCGCTGGGCAGTCCGCTGCATGACCCGATGCAGACGGCGGGATTTCGCACAGACCTCTACATGAGCGGTACAACGCTGTTCACTCTGGGCCTGGGCGACGTGACGCCGCACAGCCCGGTGGTGAGGGCGCTGGCGATTCTGGAGGCGGGGACGGGGCTGGGATTTCTGGCTGCCGTGATGGGCTACTTCCCTGTTCTGTATGGCGCGTTTTCTCGGCGCGAGGTGAGCATTGCGCTGCTGGATGCGCGGGCGGGCTCACCGCCGACCGCGGCGGAACTGCTGCGGCGGCACTCGCACGAGGGCGCGGAGGAGGCGCTGGGGCAACTGCTGACGGAGTGGGAACGGTGGTCGGCTGAGTTGCTGGAAAGCCACATCTCTTATCCGCTGCTGTGCTACTTCCGCTCACAGCATGCGAACCAGAGCTGGCTGAGTGCCCTGACGGCGATTCTGGATGCCTCTGCACTGCTGATTGCAGGAGTGCGCGGGCATGAGGCGCGGCAGGCGCAACTGACATTCACGATGGCGCGCCATGCGGTGATCGATCTGTCACAGGTGCTGTCATTGCGCCCGGTGACTCCGGCAGCGGACCGGCTGCCAAAGGCCAGGTATGAAGCGCTCTATCAGCGACTGTGCCAGAGCGGCGTGAGTGTGTGCCGCGACGACAGCTCGTATGAACGGCTGCGAGAGTTGCGTGCTCTCTACGAGAGCTACGCCGAAGCGTTGGCTTTGTATCTCAAGATGCCGCTGCCGCCATGGCTGATTGAAGAGCGGAAGATTGACAACTGGGAACGAATATCGCGGCTGCGCGCGCGGAGCGAAGAGCAGGATGCGGCTGCTGAGCGAGCAACTGCACTGGGGACGCTGGCAGAGCCGCATCACGATTTCTAGGAACAGCTGATTGTGCTTGTGCCTCCGGTCCCCGAAAGAGAGGGACCGGGGGCAGCCTGCACTCCCACCCTAGGCGCAAAAACAAAGACGCGCCGAGGGTGGGGCACCTGTACTCTATCGCGTTGGAGAAACGCACTGAAAAGCTGACTCCGGATCAGTTGCGGATGGCTGAGAGAAGCGATTCAATCTCCTGCTTTTGTGCTTCAACGAGCGGAAGCAGCGGACGGCGCGCGTGGCCGCCGTAGTAGCCGTTGAAGTCGCAGGCGTACTTGACGCCGTTGATGCCGAGTTCATTGACGATGCGCTGGCTGGCGGCGAGGATGCGCTGCTGCTTCTCCTGGGCGAGCTTCGGATCGCGTTCCTTCCACGCGAAGTAAATCTCATGGCAGGCCTGTGGGGAGCAGGCTGCGAAGCCGAGGATGGCGCCTGAGGCTCCGGCCTCAAGGGCGGCGAGCGTGATGGACGCGGCTCCGGTGAGAACCTGGAAACCAACTTCGCGGGTGCGCGTTTTGAGCGCGGGAGCAGGCGGCGCCGCTGCGACGGCCGCGCCGCCGGCGAGGTCCGATGCGGAGACGAAAGTGGCTGCGTCTGGCTGCGCTGGCTTGAGCATGCGCGCGGTGACGGCTTCAAAAACCGGCGTGACGGCAACGGTGCGCCTGGGCGCGTTGCGCGTGGCTGCGATGAGCGCCTTCAGGTTTTCTAGATCGCCACTCGAGTCCTTGATGCCGATGATGTTCGGGTGATGCGCGAGTTCGGCGACCATTGCAACCGGGATGGAGTACGGGGCAAAGCGCGGAATGTTGTAGAGAAGGACGGGCAGCGGCGAGCGGTCTGCAACGCTGCGGAAGTAGTTGGCGACGGCCTCGGGCGTCATGGAGGGCGCGTAGTAAGTAGGCGTGCGGACGAGGACGGCGTCGTAGTTTGCGGCAGCAGCGGCTTCGGCGAGATCGACGGTGGCCTTCACGCTTTCACGACCGATGCCAGCGACAAGGACCTTCTCCGCGGCCGCGGCTTCGGCGGCGATGCGCAGCACCTCGCGCGTTTCGGCGTCGTCGAGTTCCGCAGCTTCACCCGTTGAGCCGAGCACGATGAGCCCGGAGAGCAGGCTGCGCGAGTAGCGCGCGACGTTCGCCTCGAGCTTGCGGTAGTAGACGCGCTCGTCGGCGTAAAAAGGCGTGGTGATGGCGGCGAAGATTCCTTCGATCAGCATGGTTCTATTGTAGGGTGCCGAGGAGCGCCGCTGACGCGCTCCCCGGTGTGGTTGCAGTTAACGCGTTGCGGGGTGCAGCTCCTGCAGAGCGGCAACGGTGGTCTCATGGCGCTGGATGGCCTCAATGCCTTCAACGGCGGCCTGCGCTGCGGAGAGCGTGGTGATGGTGGGGATGCGAGCCAGCACGGCGGCGCGGCGGATGGCCTTCTCGTCAAAGATGGTGTCCTGACCGCGCGGTGTGTTGATGATGAGCTGGATACGATCTCCCTTGATGAGATCGACGACGTTGGGGCGGCCTTCCTTGACCTTGAAGACACGCTCAACGGTGAGGCCGGCGCGCTCGAGGATGGCTGCCGTGCCCTCGGTGGCGATGAGCTTGAAGCCGAGGTTGACGTAGCGCCTGGCGAGATCGACGACGGCGGGTTTGTCGTGGTCGTTGACGCTGATGAAGATGGTGCCGGTGGTGGGCAGCACCTGGCCAGCGGAGAGCTGGGCCTTGGCAAATGCTTCACCGAAGCTGGACGCAACACCCATGACTTCGCCGGTGGACTTCATCTCCGGGCCAAGCACGGTATCGACGCCCGCGAACTTGGACCACGGGAAGACAGGCGACTTGACGTAAAAGTGCGTGCCGACTTCAAGGTCCTTGCCGCTGGCGAGCTGCGTGGGGAGCAGGTCGCGGAGCTTGCGGCCGGTCATGATGCGCGAGGCCATCTTGGCGAGAGGAATGCCGGTGGCCTTGGAGACGTACGGCACAGTGCGCGAGGCGCGCGGGTTTACTTCAATGATGAAGACGTGCTCGTTGCCATCGGCATCGCGCTGGATGGCGAGCTGGAGATTGACGAGGCCCACGACCTTGAGCGCAAGCGCGAGCTTGCGGGCGTAGGTGCGCACGGTGTCGAGCGTCTCCGGACGGATGCTGACGGCGGGCAACACGCAGGAGGAGTCGCCGGAGTGGATGCCGGCTTCTTCGATGTGCTGCATGATGCCAGCGATGAGTACGTCTTCAGAGTCGCAGAGTGCGTCAACGTCAAGCTCGATGGCGTTCTCAAGGAAGTGATCGATGAGGACGGGGCGCTCCTGCGAGTACTCGACTGCCTCACGCATGTAGCGCGCGACGGAGTCGGCATCGTAAGCGATGACCATGGCGCGGCCGCCGAGCACGTAGCTGGGGCGGACGAGCACGGGGTAGCCGATGCGGTCGGCAACGGCGAGGGCTTCTTCGACGCTTGTCGCGGTGCCGCCAGCTGGCTGCGGAATCTTGAGGTCTTCAAGGAGCTTGCCGAACTGCTTGCGGTCTTCGGCGAGATCGATGGACTCGGGCGAGGTGCCGATGATGGGCACGCCCGCGGCACGAAGGCGACCGGCGAGGTTCAGTGGCGTCTGGCCGCCAAACTGCACGATCATGCCGATCTCTGCGCCGGACTGCGCTTCATGGTTGTAGATGGCGAGCACGTCTTCCAGCGTGAGCGGCTCGAAGTAGAGGCGATCGCTGGTGTCGTAGTCGGTGGAGACGGTCTCAGGATTGCAGTTGACCATGATGGTCTCGTAGCCGTCTTCCTTGAGGGCGAACGAGGCATGGCAGCAGCAGTAATCGAACTCGATGCCCTGGCCGATGCGGTTGGGGCCGGAGCCGAGGATGATGATCTTGCGCTTGGTGGTGGGCGCGGCCTCGTCCTCTTCGTCGTAGGTCGAGTAGAGGTAAGGCGTCATGGATTCGAACTCGGCGGCGCAGGTGTCAACGAGCTTGAAGACAGGCTTGATGCCCTTGCTCTCGCGCAGGTCGCGCACCTGCTTGACGCCAGCGTGGCCCTCAAGCTTCCACTCGGCGGCGATGCGCTCGTCACTGAGGCCGTAGCGCTTGAGCTTGCGCATGTCTTCGGTGGAGATGGCGTCGGGCGTGGTCTGCGCGATCTTCTGCTGCTCGAGCGTGACTTCGCGGAGCTGGAAGAGGAACCACGGGTCCATGCCGGTGTAGCGCGCGACTTCGCGGACGCTCATGCCGCGCTCGAAGGCGTAGCGGATGTAACCGAGACGCTCAGGGCGCGGGGTGACGAGCATCTGCGTGAGGCGGCGGGGCTCGAGCTTTTCAGCGCCGGTCTTCTTGCCGGTCTCAAGCGCGCGCCAGGCCTTCATCAGCGATTCCTTGAAGGTGCGGCCGATGGCCATGACTTCGCCGACGGACTTCATCTGCGGTCCGAGGACATCGTCTGCGCCGGGGAATTTCTCGAACTGCCACTTGGGAATTTTGGTGACGACGTAGTCGATGGTCGGCTCGAAGCAGGCCGGGGTCTTGCGCGTGATGTCGTTGGGAATCTCGTCAAGCGTGTAACCGACGGCGAGCTTGGCGGCGATCTTCGCGATGGGGAATCCCGTTGCCTTGGACGCGAGCGCCGAGGATCGCGAGACACGCGGGTTCATCTCAATGACGGTCATGCGGCCGTCTTGCGGATTAACGGCAAACTGCACGTTGGAACCACCGGTTTCGACGCCGATTTCACGCATGACGGCGATGGCCGCGTCGCGCATCTTCTGGTACTCGCGGTCGGTGAGCGTCTGCGCAGGGGCGACGGTGATGGAGTCGCCGGTGTGCACGCCCATGGGATCGAAGTTCTCAATGGAGCAGATGATGATGACGTTGTCGGCGAGGTCACGCATGACCTCAAGCTCGAACTCCTTCCATCCGAGGACGCTCTCTTCAATGAGGCACTCGTGGACAGGCGAAAGATCGAGGCCGCGGGCGAGGATTTCCATCAGCTCTTCGCGGTTGTATGCGATGCCGCCGCCGGAGCCGCCGAGGGTGAAGCTGGGGCGGATGAGCACGGGGAAACCGAGCTTGCCGGCGAAGTCGAGGCCGTCGCGGAGATTGTTGACGAGCTGCGACTTGGAAACTTCAAGGCCGATGCGGATCATGGCGTCCTTGAAGAGCAGGCGGTCTTCGGCCTTCTTGATGGCGTCGAGCTTGGCGCCGATGAGTTCGACGTCGTAGCGGTCGAGGACGCCGGAGTCGGCGAGATCGACGGCGAGGTTCAGCGCGGTTTGTCCGCCAACTGTGGGGAGCAGCGCGAACTTGCCGGAGCCGGGGCCGAGCATGGCGGCCTCTTTGCGGATGATCTCCTCAACGTACTCGTGCGTGAGCGGCTCGATGTAGGTGCGGTCGGCGAGCTCTGGGTCAGTCATGATGGTGGCCGGGTTGGAGTTCACCAGCACCACCTCGTAGCCTTCCTGCTTGAGCGCCTTGCAGGCCTGAGTGCCGGAGTAGTCGAACTCGGCGGACTGGCCGATGACGATCGGGCCGGAGCCGATCACGAGGATTTTCTGAATGTCATTTCTGCGTGGCATGATTTTCTTATCTCTGTCGTTTCAGCTTATGCGCGTCACTGCAACATGCTCTGCGGCAGTTTCAGGTTGCTCAGTGGTTTGAATGAGGGAGACCATCGAAGGCTTTCCTCATCGTCTGCGTCGAGCTTCGGCTTGGGTATCACCTGTTCATGCTCGTCGACAAAAGCAGTATCGGCCTGTTTCCAGCCTCCTCGTGCATCTCGCCGCCAATGACGTGAATAACCCCATGGTTTAATCTCTGGATTCTGCATGGCAGGCACATTCCATTGGATTGTTTCTGCTAGCTGAAGTTCGCCGACGACGAAACAATTGAGGATACGAACTTCCGAACCGACATCGTCGCTGTTCGGCCACATCTCGACAAGTACATTGCTTCCCGACTTCCATACTTCAATTGTTGTGTAGAAATCGGATTCGAGGCTCTTCAGTCCATGGCGTAGATTCTTGACGTGCTGCCAGTCATTGCCTACCGTAACTGCGTATTTGGCTTTCACGCGCGTGACATCTATACCGCACACAGACGCGAACCTCCTCAAAGAAGGCTCGCGATGGCTGGTTTCAATACCGTTGAGGTAACGCTCGTATGGATCGGAGTACTTCTGACCTTGCTTAGCCTGTGCGGAAGAAATAACACTCCCCAGTTCCAACAGAATCGCCAGAACTGGGAAGCATCGTCTCATCCCTTCCAGGTCTCCATCAGGTTGCGGAAGTCGCGGAAGAGGTAGTGCGAGTCGTGCGGTCCGGGTGCAGCTTCGGGGTGGTACTGCACGCTGAACAGGGGCAGCGACTTGTGGCGCAGGCCCTCAAGCGTGTTGTCGTTGAGATCGACGTGAGTGAGCTCGACCTCATTGGCGTTGACCGATTCCGGATCGACGGCGAAGTTGTGGTTGTGTGCGGTGATCTCGACCTTGCCGGTGACGTTGTTGCGCACCGGATGGTTGCCGCCGTGGTGGCCAAACTTGAGCTTGTAAGTCTTGCCACCGAGGGCGAGGCCGCAAAGCTGGTGGCCGAGGCAGATACCGAAGATCGGCACGTGGCCGAGCATCTGGCGGATCGACTTGACCGCGTACTCGACGGGCTCGGGATCGCCGGGGCCGTTCGAGAGGAAGACGCCATCGGGCTTGAGCGCGAGTACGTCGTCAGCCGGAGTTTCGGCGGGGACAACGGTGACGCGGCAGCCCTCCCGCGTGAGCATGCGGAGGATGTTCTGCTTGATGCCGAAGTCGTACGCGACCACATGGAGCGTGGGCTTGTCGACTGCGGCTGAGAGCAGCGGATCTCCGCTCTGGTTGCGCGCATCGCCCTCGTCGAAGGTGTAGATCGACTTGGTGGAGACGACGCGGGCGAGATCGGTGCCGTCCATCTTGCGGATGGAGCGGGCCTTCTCGACCAGTGCGGCGGGGTTGGAAACGTCAGTAGAGATGACGCCGCGCATGACGCCGTGGGTGCGCAGATGGCGCACGAGGGCGCGCGTGTCGATCTCGGCGAGGACGGGAACGTTGTAGCGCTCCATGTACTCGTCGGTGACCTGCTCGGAACGCCAGTTGGAACTGATGGGCGAGAACTCGCGGACAATCAGACCTTCGATAAAAGGCTTGGAAGCCTCGTTATCGGCCTGGTTGGTTCCGTAGTTTCCGATTTGGGGATTGGTGAGAACGACGATTTGACCGGCGTAGGAAGGATCGGTAGCGATTTCCTGGTAGCCGGTAAGGGAAGTATTGAAAACGACTTCGCCCTGGCATTCGCCAGCAGCGCCATGGCCGAGGCCGTGGAAGATGCGCCCGTCTTCGAGCGCGAGAAGTGCCTGCATCGCCTCTCCGGGGAGTGGATTCAATCGATTTTAGCAGATCATGACGGTGCTGGCACAGCGTGTGTGTGAAACGCCTCACGATGCGGCGCGGAACGGACAGCTAGTGAACGACGCCTGCATCTTTGGCGGGCCAGTAGACGAAAACGGCCTTGCCGTAAATGAGATCGCGGACGACGGGCCCGAACTCGCGACTGTCCGACGAGATGGAGCGATGGTCGCCCATCATGAAGTAGCTGTCTGAGGGGATGACGGTCTCATCCATGGAGCGCGTGTCACGGTACTGATCCGGGACGTAGCCCTCAGGGAGCGGGTGGCCGTTGAGCCAGACGCGGCCGTCCTCAATGGCGATGCGGTCACCGGGCAAAGCGATGACGCGCTTGATGTAGCTCTTTTCTGGATCGCGAGGATAGTGGAAGACAACGACATCGCCGCGCTGGATGGACTCGACGTGATAGACGAACTTGTTGATGAAGAGCCGGTCGTGGTCCTCAAGCCGCGGCAGCATGCTGGTGCCTTCAACGCGCACGGGCTGATAGAGAAACGTGATGATGAGGACCGAGATGCCGGCGGAGAGGACGAGATCGCGGAACCAGACTCCGAGGGATGAGGCGCGGTCACGGGCAGCAACAGCGCGGTGGGCAGCCTGCTCGTCAAGGCGAGCGGCGTTGGGAACATCTGCAAGATCGGGGGTCTCGTCCTGGGGCCTGTACATCAATCCTTCAACTCGACCGACACGGCGGCTCGATCGCTAGTTGCAGCCAAGACCTCCTGGCGGGCAAAGCACGCGAGCACGTTCGGGTTTGGTGATCGGACGCGGCTGGTTGGGCGAGGGCTGCAACGTGACGCCGGAGGACTCGGAGAGGTTGGTCTCCTCGAGAATCAGCGGGCGCTGCAGGACCATCTCAACCTGCGTCCCACTTTCAATATTGACATCTGCGCCGCGCGTAAACAAGGAGACAAGTCCGGCGGCAGCCACTCCGGCCCCGATTCCGGCAATGCCTCCCGCAAGGGGATGGTCAGAGTTAAGGCCGGCGATGGAGCCGACGGTACCGCCGGTGGGGATAGCTATCTCTGCGGCTTTGCCCATGTTACGGGTCTTGTTCGAGTCCTGCTCGATGGTGCCTTCGCCGTCGTCTTTGACGGACTGGTTCTTGGCGCCGGGAAGACTGTTGACGACACCGGGAATTTCAACGACGGTGCCGTTGGGGAAGATGATGGAGGTGAAGTGCATGTCAAGCTGAGCCTTGCCGTGGATGCGGCCGGCGCGCTCGACACGGTCTACCATGCCCTGCACGTAGACCCCAGCGGGGATGACGACGCGGTTGCCGACGACGACGGGGAACGTGGAGGCGAGGTAAACGCCGTCACCGGGGCGGGCGCTGCGCGTATTGACCGAGCTGCGGAGTTGGAGAAGAACCTTGGTGCCGGCAGGGACGGTGATGGTTTTCTTCGGCGAAGCGGGAGCCGAGGGCTCGGCGGGAGGCGGGGCGACGGCCGGAGTGGAAGACACTTGCTGCGCGGTTGGCTGTGCCTCCGCCGCGGGGGCCGGGGCCTGTGCGGCACCGGCAAAGCTGGCAGCGCAAACGACGATGGATGCGAGGCTGGCGGCGCGGGTCAGACTGGCGCTGTGGCTGCTCGAACTGCTGTGGCCCACGAGCATGGATTCCCTCCCCTACTGGCACTCTGAATGGATAGACGCAGGCTCTGCGATCAAGGTAGCGCGCCGGGCGGGGCGGACGCCAGAGGGATGGCGGGCGGGTTTAGGATGCAATCACCGATGCAGATGGGAGCGAACGAGGTGATTGCAGCGGATTTGCAGGCGCAACGGGACTTTTCAGCGGCACGGCAGGTTCTGACCGAGGCAATTGCGGCAAGGGCCTTTCCGGGGTGCGCATTTGGCGTGATGGCGGGGGGCCAGGTGCTGGCCGTGGAAGGGCTGGGGCGGTTCACCTACGAGGAGAACGCTCCGCGCGTGGAACCGGCCACGGTGTTTGACATTGCCAGCATCACGAAAGTGGCGGCGACGACGGCTGTCGCCATGCTGATGTACCAACGCGGAGAGCTTGAGCTGGCCACGCCGGTGGGCGAAGTGCTGCCGGGCTTTGTGGTGGGGCGTCCGCGCGTGCAGCTGGCGCGGCATGTGAAGCTGCGGCACCTGCTGGCGCATAACTCGGGGCTGCCGGGCTATGCGGAATTGTTTCGGACGGAAACGACTCCGGAGGCAATGCTGCGTGCATGCCTGACGCTGGGGTTGGAGGCGGAGCCCGGGGCGCGGGCCGAGTACTCGGACATTGGATTCATTCTGCTGGGCAAGGCGCTGGAGGTGCTGGCGGGGCGGCGGCTGGACGACATCCTGCGAGAGGAGATTCTGGAACCGCTGGGGATGACGGCGACGGGATTCTGCCCGGAGGCACGGCGGCGCGTGGCGATTCCGCCGACCGAGGAGGATACAGGGCTGCGGCAGAGGCGTATCCAGGGCGAAGTGCAGGACGAAAACGCCTGGCGACTGGGCGGCGTGGCGGGACACGCAGGCCTGTTTTCCAATGTCGAAGACCTGCTTCGGCTGGCGACGGAGACGCTGACAGCGGAGGGCGATGGCAAGGGGCGGCTGTTTACGCGAGAGACGGTGGAACGGTTTGCGGAGAGACAGGGACCAGAGGGCAGCTCGCGGGCTCTGGGCTGGGATACGCCGTCGCCGCAATCGTCTGCAGGCAAGCGTTTTTCCGCGCACTCCATCGGGCATCTGGGCTATAGCGGCTGCTCGTTGTGGATTGATCTGGAGGCAGCGGTGGCGGTGGTGCTGCTAACGAACCGGACGTGGCCGGACCGGAAATCTCAGCTGATTCGTGAGGTGCGTCCAGCGTTCCACGACGCTGTGCGGGCGGTGCTTTGATGAGGCTGTAACGCTATGTTACGGGAGTGGGTACTAGAGGATTTTTCTGTGAGGTCTTGCTTGTTTTGAGGATACAATTCAAGGCTGGGGGCAGAATCGATGCTTACCGGCACGATGACGCAAGAAATGACAGAAGCTCCAAAGAAAGAGGAGGCAAGATTGAACCCAGCCTCCCTGCTTGAGCAACTAACCACCGAGAGCCAGAACGAGGCATCTCAAGGACTTGACACCAAATCCGCGCTGGAGATTGCGCGCATCATCAATCATGAGGATGCGAAGGTCGCCGGAGCGGTAAAAAAGGCACTCCCCGAAATCGCGCAGGTCATTGACCAGGTGGCGCGGAGTCTCCGCGATGGCGGACGGCTGATCTACATTGGGGCGGGCTCGAGCGGCCGGATTGCGGCGCTGGATGCCTCAGAGTGCCCACCGAGTTACTCGACCGCACCGGGCCAGGTGCAATACATCATGGCCGGTGGACCGAAGGCGCTTGCCTCGGCGGTTGAGGTAAACGAAGACTCCGAAGAACTGGGACAGCGCGACATTGCGCGGCGGCGGCCAACGCGGAAGGATGTGGTGATCGGGGTTTCGGCCTCGGGACGCACGCCTTACGTGGTGGCGGCGACAGCATACGCGCGGGCGCGCGGCGCGAAGACCGCGGCGATTACGTGCAACCACGGCACGCCTCTTGAGGCGGCTGCGGATATTGCGATCATTGCCGAGGTGGGACCGGAAGTGATCTCCGGCTCAACACGCATGAAGGCCAGCACAGCCCAGAAGATGATCCTGAACATGATCACGACGGGCACCATGACGCGGCTCGGCTATGTGTACGAGAACCTGATGGTGAACGTGCACATGCAGAACTCGAAGCTGGTGGAGCGCGGCATTCGCATCCTGATGAAGGCCTGCAACATCGATCGTGCACGGGCCGTGGATACGATCAAGAGCGCTGGACGCAGCGTGCCTGTGGCGCTTGTGATGCTGAAGGCGAACGTGGACAAGCCGGAGGCAGTGCGCCGGCTGGCGCGCTCGGATGGCAACGTTCGGCTTGCAATCGAGGACAACGTTCTCGAGCTCTAATTCCCTGCTTTTACTTGGGCGATGGCGCGGATGATTCCGCGCCATTTCCTTTTGCGCTGGCCTGCACGAGCGGCGTTTACACTCAAGAAGCAGGAGTAAGAAAGAGTCCATGGACAAGTTCGTCATCCGCGGCGGCAATGCGCTGGCCGGCACCATCCACGTTTCTGGAGCAAAGAACTCGGCACTGCCGTGCATGGCGGCGGCGATTTTAACCGAGGACACGGTCACGCTGGAGAACATCCCGTCCGTGCGCGACATTGCGACCGAGCGGCGGCTGCTGGCGGCGATGGGCGCTGAGGTGGAGCTGGGGGCGGGCGCGAACGAGCATCGCACAACGATCTGCTGCAAGACCTTGTCAGATCCCGTGGCGAAGTACGAGATTGTGAAGACAATGCGCGCCAGTTCACTGGTGCTGGGGCCGCTGGTGGCGCGTGCGGGCATGGCACGCGTGGCGATGCCGGGTGGATGCGCGATTGGCGGACGGCCGATCGACCTGCACATCAAGGGCCTGGAAAAGATGGGCGCGCAGATTGTGCAGGCACACGGATACCTGGAAGCGCGCGCGGAGCGGCTGCACGGGGCGCACCTGGTCTTTGACAAGGTCACGGTGACGGGCACCGAGGACCTGCTGATGGCAGCGGTGCTGGCCGACGGCGAGACGGTGATGGAGAATTGCGCGCGCGAGCCGGAAGTGACGGACCTGGCGGCACTGCTCACTGCGATGGGAGCAAAGATTGAGGGAGCGGGCACGTCGGCGATTCGCGTTCAGGGCGTGACGAGTCTGCACGGAGCACAGCACCGCATCAATCCCGACCGCATTGAGGCAGGGACATTTCTGATTGCGGGTGCGATCACGGGCGGCGACCTGACGGTGGCCGACTGCAACCCTGAGCATCTGCGCGCAGTGCTGGCGAAGCTGGAAGAGGCGGGCGCGGCGATTGAGATCACAGCGCCGGATGCGGTGCGCGTGCGCGCCACAGGCACATTGCGAGCAGCCGACATTTCGACGAAGGAATATCCGGGCTTTCCGACCGACATGCAGGCGCAATACATGGCGCTGGCGACACAGGCCGATGGCGTAAGCCTGATCAAGGAAAACATCTTTGAGAACCGATTCATGCATGTGCAGGAACTGGTGCGCATGGGCGCGGACATTCGCGTGGACGGACGCACTGCGACTGTGCGCGGGCCAGCGAAGCTGACGTCGGCGGCGGTGATGTGCAGCGACCTGCGCGCGTCAGCGTCACTGGTGCTGGCAGCGCTGGTGGCCGAGGGCGAGACGATTGTGGATCGCGTTTACCACATGGATCGCGGGTATGAGCGATTCGAGGAAAAGCTGCGCGCGGTGGGTGCGGAGATTCAGCGGATGGGGAATGTGTTTCCGGCCCGGGATGAGGATGCCGCTGCGGACTGAACTGCTCAGCGCCAGCTGACGGCGAGGTGCCAGCGCATGTTGCGGTAGGCGGTCTTCTCGAGAACGCGCTCGAACTCGCGCAGTTCACGGAGAACGGGCTCGGTTTCAGAGCCGAGTGCGGCGGGTGTTTCGACGAGAAAAGTGATTAGCGTGCGGACGGTGTGGAGCCCTTCACAGCCGGAGTACCACTGCGGCTGTGGAAGATGCCGGGACCAGTCGGGATCGCCTGCGCCCTGCTCCAGCAGCAGAGCCATGGAGTTCTCGTCAGCGGAGAAGAAGTCAAGCAATGGGCTGACGCGGAGACGGACGGCGAGCCGGTGGAGGGCTTCCTCATTACGCGCCACGGCGTGCCCGTTGACGAAGATGTCAAACCCGGGATCTTCTCCCTCGACAACGATATAGAGGCTCGCGGCCATCGTTCCGAGTGTAGTGCAATCGATGATTCGCCTTCACAAGAAAGTTCGCTCGCGGTCACCCGATCGATTACGTATGCAGGTCAAAGCGGGGATGAATAAGCCGCATAAAACAAAGGCCCGGATCCAGGATCCGGGCCTTTTGTGCTCGCTGTGGAGCGGGGCTTACGCCTGGCCGCCACCTTGACCACCACGACCGCCACGACGACGGCGGCGACGGCGGTTGTTGGCACCGGCTCCGCCTGCGGGGCGGGCACCAGCAGGCGCACCGGAAGCGGGCGCATCGTCAGCGCGATTGAAGTTCGGCTCGTTCTCCTCGTCGAACTCCTCGGTTTCGTCTTCGTCGAAGTCATCTCCGCCTTCGATCAGAATGGTGCTCTGATTGGAACGGGGCTGACGCTCGTCGAACTCGTTGCGCGGGCGCTCACGACGTGCAGGCGCTTCAGCAGCGGGTGCTTCTTCAGCGGCGGCAGCAACCTCGACGCCCTCTTCAGCGGCCGGGGCCGACTGAGCGAGCTTGGCGCGCTGCTCCTTGATGAGAGCCTTGCGGCTGAGCTTGATGCGGTTGCCTTCGAGAGCGAGGACCTTGACCATCACCTGATCGCCTTCGCGCAGCTCGTCCTTGACGTCCTTGACGCGGTGCTCGGCGATTTCAGAGATGTGGAGCAGGCCATCTGTGCCCGGGAAGATTTCGACGAAGGCACCGAACTCGGCGAGGCGAACAACCTTGCCCAGATAGGTCTTGCCGACTTCCGGCACGGCGGTGATGTCGTTGATCATCGCGAGCGCCTTCTTGAGGCCATCGGCGTCGCTGGAGGCCACGCTGACGCGGCCCGTATCGTCGACGTCGATCTTGGCGCCGGTCTGCTCGACGATGCCACGGATGGTGGCGCCGCCCTTGCCGATCAGATCGCGGATCTTGTCGGTGGGAATCTGCACGGTTTCAATGCGAGGCGCGTACTGCGAGCGCTCTGCGCGCGGTCCGGGCAGCTCGGCGTCCATCTTGTCGAGCAGGAAGAGACGGCCGCGCTTGGCCTGGTCCATGGCCTGTTCAAGGATCTCGCGGGTGAGACCGCTGATCTTGATGTCCATCTGCAGGGCGGTGATACCGGTGCGGGTGCCAGCCACCTTGAAGTCCATGTCACCGTAGTGATCTTCGGCGCCGGCGATGTCGGTGAGGATGGCGTAATCATCGCCTTCCTTGACGAGGCCCATGGCTACGCCAGCGACAGAAGACTTGAGCGGGATGCCTGCATCGAACAGCGCGAGGCTGGCGCCGCAGACCGTGGCCATCGACGAGGAGCCGTTGGACTCGAGAATGTCAGAGACAACGCGCATGGCGTAGGGCGACTCGGAGACATCGGGCAGAACGGCGCTGATGGCGCGCTCAGCGAGGGCGCCGTGGCCGATCTCGCGGCGGCCGACGCCGGTCATGCGGCCGGTTTCACCAACGCTGAACGGCGGGAAGTTGTAATGCAGCATGAAGTTCTTGCGCTGCTCGCCCTCGTAGCTCTCGAGGCGCTGGCCGTCGTCGGCGGTGCCGAGCGTGGCGGTAACCAGGGCCTGCGTTTCACCACGGGTGAACAGGGCCGAACCATGCGTGCGCGGAAGCACGCGGGTCTCAATGCTGATGGGGCGGATCTCGTCAAAGGCGCGGCGGTCAGGACGGATGCGGTCCTTGGTGACCTGCTCGCGGAACAGGCGCTCGCGGAGAAGCTCGTAGTAGGTGGAGAGCCTCTTCTTGGCGTCGGGCTGGTCAGCAGGCAGCGCGGCAACGAGCTCGTCCTTGATCTGCTTGATGAGCGAGTAGCTCTCGATCTTCTCGTGCGTCTTGGTGTCGAGCGCGTCCTTGAGACGATCGCCGATCTGCGCCTTGAGGTCGTTGTAGTAGGTCTCGTCAATGACGGGCGTGACGAAAGCACGCTTCTTCTTGCCGGCCTTGGCGACCAGCTCATCGATGGCAGCAACGATCTTCTTGATCTCGTTGTGCGCGAACTCGATGGCGGCGAGGATGACTTCTTCAGTCTCCTGCTTGGCACCGGCCTCAATCATCACGATGCCGTCCTTGTGGCCGACGACCATGATGTTGACGGTGGTTTCCGCACGCTGCGCGTAGGTGGGGTTGATGACGAACTCGCCGTTGATGCGGCCCACACGGGCGGCGCCGACAGTGGCACCGAAAGGAATGTCAGAGAGTGCAACGGCCGCGGCTGCGGCGTTGATGGCAACCACATCGGGATCATTCTCCTTATCAGCGGAGAAGACCAGCGCGATGACCTGGGTCTCATTGCGGAAACCATCAGGAAACAGCGGGCGGATGGGGCGGTCAATCTGGCGGGCGGTGAGAATTTCCTTCTCACTGGGGCGGCCTTCACGCTTGATGAAGCCGCCGGGGATGCGGCCACCGGCGAAGGTGTACTCGCGATAATCAACGGTGAGCGGGAAGAAATCAACGCCTTCACGCGGTTCAGGCGATGCGACCGCGGTGGCGAGCACAACGGTCTCGCCCATGGTGACGTATGCCGCGCCGGATGCCTGCTTGGCGATGCGGCCGGTCTCAAAGACCAGCTTCTTGCCACCAGCCAGCTCAACAGCTACTTCATGCTTGGTAGACATAGAGTCCTCGTTTCATGTTTTTCGCTTGGGAAACTTGTGGGGGGAGTGCGCCACAAAGGCGCGTGCGTGCGGAAGGCGCGCGAAGGCGGGAAACGGCGCGCGGTACAGGGCGCGCACAGCCAATGGCTATGCGCAGGCCCCGTCTGCGGATGCGTTCCGCCGGGTACACCAAGGCCCCGAATGAATCAACATACGGGGCCATGACCTGAAGTCGGTCTGGGCGCTTCCGGTTCAAAAGTTTGCTTTCTGGACTTACTTGCGAAGGCCGAGCTTGCCGATCACATCACGGTAGCGGTCGGAGTCGTGCGTCTTCAGGTAGTCCAGCAGGCGGCGGCGCTTGCTGACGAGCATAAGGAGGCCGCGCCGGGAGGCGTGATCCTTCTTGTGTGTCTTGAAGTGCTCAGTCAATTCGACAATACGCGCACTCAGAATCGCGATCTGGACTTCCGGCGAACCGGTGTCCTTCTCGTTGGTGCGGAAACGTTCAATCAGTTCGGATTTCTTAGAAGTCGCCAGCACGGCGTGTGTTACTCCTCTTACGATCTCAGTCCACTCGTAGGTGTCTACTGATGAGATTACCATGAATGACCGCTGTGCGCCATGCATGTGCGGGTTCCGAACCCAAAGACAAACCCCAGCGCGGACAAGACGTTGCACCGGAGGTGGTCTACGTCAGGGTTGCGTCTCTAGCCAGTAGTTGACACGGGCCACGATGCGAGCGCCGTAGTCCTGCACGGTGCGGACGTGGATGGTGTGCAGGCCGGGTGTGGGATCGGACGGGCTGAAGGTGATCAGATAGCGATTGCGCACGTGCCTGGCCGCCTCAAGAACGCGGTTCTCAAAGGTTTTATCGCGCGTGAAGGTGAGGTACTCGCCGCCGCTCTCCTGCGCAATGCCCTTGGCTACGTTTTTGCGAAAGGCCTGGACAAGCATGATGACATCCGACAGGAAGTTGCCGCCCTGGATGTAGCGGTTGTCGCCGTTGTCCTTGACGTCGTGGAGGAACTCGGCACGCACGGGCGAGAAGGATACGCTGAGCACAAGAACGTCAGAACGGCCAATCTTTTCGACGAGGTCCGCGGGCTTGGTGTGCTTGCTGCCGTGGTCGCGTTCCTCGCTGATGAGCAGCAGAACGCGACGGTAGGACTTGGGCTGGGTTTCGAGCAGATCGACGGCGGAACTGATGGTGTCGAGGATGGCGGCGCCGCCGTCACCCGGATCGAGATGGCGAAGCGTGTCGTTCAACTCGTCGCTCGTGTGTGCGTAGTCGTGAAGCAGGTGCGGGTGCGAGTCGAACCCCATGATGGCGGCCTCACTGTGCGCGTCCGAAAGAAACATATCAAGCAGCGGCGCGAGACGTGCGACCTTGTCGAACTCGAGCTCGCTGACGCCTCCCTGCTCCACGGCGACAACAAGCGCAACGGGAGCGGTGTCCATCTCTTCCTGCACGCGAATCTTCTGGGCCACGCCGTTGTCTTCGAGGACGAAGTCGGCAGGATGGAGGCCGTAGACAACATCGCCGCCGTCCTTCTCAACGAGCGTGGGAACGAGGACTTCGCGCGTGGTGACGCGGATGGTGGGAGCAGAGTCCGCGGAACCGGGCATGGAAAGCGGCGGCTCAGCGGGCGGAAGCTGCTGCGCACAGAGAGGCCGGCACGCGAGGGGCGCCAGGAAGAAAAGCGCGCGGAATACTGAGCTAAACGTGGACATGGGCAAAACGGAAGTGCCGCAGATAAGACGCAGGAGGGATGCGAAACGAAAGCGCGGTGCGCAGTCAGGCACGTTTGCGCGCCTCGCGCTCCATGCGCCCTGTCCAGGCGAGAAAGCTGAGCAGCTCCCAGCGGGAGTTCCAGGCGAAACCTGCAATGTCTTTGAAAGTAAGCGTTTCAGCAGGCTTGCCGGAGTAGGTCTCGACGCGCCAGCGCAAAAACTCGCTGCGCCAGGGCGCGAACCGGTGGCCGCGAGTGGCATTCCAGATAAACCGCAGGGGCGCAAACAAAGCGGGTCTCCTTTGAACTGAGTATAGAGGGCGACCCGCGATACGGCTTAGAGCAAAACCAGCCTCTTAGTGGCTTGGTCAAGAAAGTGCAACGTCGCCGCACACTGGTGGCCGCGGCGACGTTGCACATCGCTTCAGGGATTCACTGAGGCTGGTTTTGCATTAGAGCTTGTCAAAAAGACTGCCGGAACCGAGCGCGGAGATGACCGACTCGAGGGCCGTCTGCTGACTCTCCGATAGAGAAAGCTTGGTTGAGATGGTGGCCAGGTCAGCCTGCATGAGGTTGGTTTGCGCGGCGGTCAGCTGCGTCTCCTGGCTCGAGACTGCGTCGGTTGCCGCAGTGATGCGCGTAAGCGAGTTATCGAGCGCAACGCGCTGCTGCGAGACGTAGTTCATGGCCGTATTGAGCGACTGGAGATCTGTGGCCGCGGCGGTCACACTGCCACTTGAAAAGTCGCTGATCAGATTGTTGAGCGCAGTGAAGACGCTGTTGGAGCCGGAGGTGGTAAAGATCTGGTCGCCGGGGATATTGAGCTGAATGTTCTGCCCGTTGGGCGTCTGAAGATAATTGACGCCCTCATCGCCGCTGTAGGTCGTGGTGGCCGGCGAAGTGCTGGAGTCTGTGGTGAATGGCATGCTGGAACTGATGGTGCCGCCGAAGATGTACTGGCCCTGGTAGCTGGTATTGGCCGCCGAAACAACCTGATCGCGGATGCCGGAGATCTGGTTGGCAATGGACTGGAGCTGGCTGGTATTGAGGGTGCCATTGGAGCCGGATGTGGCCAGCGAGATGGCCTGAGTGAGCTGTGTGACTACGTCACCCAGTGCCGAATCTGCGACCTGAAGCTGGCCCTGCACAAGGCTCGAAGACTGCGTAAACGAGTCGTCGCGCTGGATCTCGTTGAGCAGGAGAACGTTCTGCCCTGCGGCGATCGGGTCGGAACTGAGCGACGTGACGCGAACGCCGCTCGACAACTGGCTCGAAAGCTGCTCCTGGTTTGACTGCACCTGGTCAAGTGCACTGACCAAGTTGGTCACATAGAACGGGTTCATTCTCACGCTCATGGCTTCTTCCTCCTGCCTGCTCTGCCGGTTTTGACTTTGCTGTCTGACTGAACTCAAGCAACTGCCGTCTGGACGCCGAGGTTCAGCGCCGAGGACATGACCTGGTTCAGGATGGTGAAGACCTCAGATGCCGCCTGATAGGCGCGCTCGTACTGCTGCATCGATGAGGCTTCATCATTGAGGCTGACACCGGAAAGCGAGCTGATCTGCGACTGAATCTGGCTGACCGAAGCGGACTGCGATGTGCTGTCGGTTTCAACACCGGAGACGGTTGAGCCGAGCTGACTGACGAACTCTGAAAAGAAATTCGTCGGCGTCTTTCCATTGACGATGGTGGAGGTGGAGAGATCGGCAAGAGCCAGCGCATTCGAGTTGTCGCCGCTGCCCGAACTCAGGCCAGCCGCGGCGATCTGATCGGGATCCGTCATGACGACGCTCATGGACAGCGCGCTGCCAGCCACCTGCGTGGGCTCATTGAAGATATACAGCGGCGTGGTGCCGGTGCCGGTGACTCCTGAGGAGTCCGTGCCAGTACCCTGATCTCCGTTGAGGTCGGTTCCCGCATTGTTGAGTGCGTTGACCTGCGTCGTGACGCTGTAGGCGAGCTGGTCGAGCGCATTCATAGCGCTGGGAATGTCCTGATCGCGCGCGGTGAGATAGCCGCCCAGCGAGCCGCCGCCGCTGGCGAGCTGCGAGGTGACGTCAGTGCTACCGATATAAAAATGCGTGAGGCCGCCCGAAGTGCCAGTGGTGAGCTGATAGCTGTTGGACTGTGAGACAAGCAACTGGCCGGAGGTGGTGGTAATGGAGAGACCGTTGTTTTCAGTAGTGATCTGGTTGATGCCGATCAGCTTGGAGAGGCTGAGAATGTCCTGCTGGCGCTGGTCTTCGAGCGTACCCGCATCGGCAGTGGGCGAGAGCGACTGGATCTGCTGATTAAGCTGCGCGATGTCCTTGGTAAGCGTGTTGACCTGCGTGGTGACGCCGGCGGCTTCCTGATCGAGCGCTGACTGCTGCGAATTGAGACTGGCGGCAGCGTTGGAGACGTCACCAGCCAGCGTGCTTGCAGCAGACAGCACACTCTGGCGCAGAGCGCTGCTGGTCGGGTTGGCTTCAAGCGAAGAAAACGAATCGAAGAAGCTGGTGACGTCACTGCCGATGTCACCGGCGGTGGAAGTGGAAGAACCGGAATCCGGCGTGAACAGGGTCTGGATGCTGTCAAGAGCACTGAGGCGCGCGCTGGACGCAGAGGACAACTGCTGCTGCTGCGTGAGACGCTGCTCCAGAACGCGATCGCGGATGGACACGGAGCCGGTGTTGGTGACGCCGTCGCCATAAGTCACACCGTTGATGCTGATCGGCGTGCTCTCCTGGAAGTTGGACGTCTCACGCGTGTAGCCGTCAGTGTTGGCGTTGGCCACATTGTTGGCCACAGTGTTCAACGCCTGCTGATCAGCGTTGAGCGCGGAGGAGATAATGTTCAGCGCGGAAGAGATGGTTCCCATGATTGGCAGCCTTCAGTTCTGATTCGGGCCAGGCCCGTATTCAACTCGGTCTACGCGCATGGCCGAAAGCTGGCGCAGCACGCGGAGGTTGGCACGCGTAGCATCAAGGACGCTCGCCAGCAATCCCATTTCACGCTGACTGGTACGCGCCTCATCAAACAGGCGAATCTTTGCGTCGGGCTGCCGCAGCTCACGGTTCAGGGCATGGCAGGAATGGGCCAGCTCCTCAAGCCGCTCGGCATCCAGATGCGCCAGTGCCTGCGATGCTTCTTGGACGATTTGCTTCATGCGCGGGCGCCCCGCACTGGGCTGAATTTCAACCATAGCTCTACTCCGTGATCCCCTTTCAGTGGATCTAGTTCGCGGAACTGCTCAACATGGAATCGACAACCTTGCCCGCCACGGCCGAGGCCGAAACGTTATAGGTGCCCGACTCCAAAGCGGCTTTGACGGCCGCCACCTTTTCCAACCGGACATCAGAGGCCGAGGCTGCCTGAGAAACACTGGACCCGGCGCTGGAGACCGTCGCCTGGTCCGTGGTCAGCGATGCCTCGCTGGCAGCCCCCTTGCCGGTACGCGTCGTCGAGGTCGTGGCGACCGGCTGGGACTGGACCCCCAGCAAGCTATTCAAACCGTCCACGTCATTGCGAACGTTCATGCTCTTCATTCCTCCTCGCCCTTCTTATCGACCCCGGCCACTCACACAACAGTCATTGGTCCGTTCTGAATTCAGTATTTCCGTACCAATTCCCAGTTACTTCACTTGATTACCATTCGTTCCAATTTGAGACAGTGTTTGTATCAAATTGCGCGCGATCCCAAGGCCGCCCTGCTGACTGAGCGCCTGCGCCAACGACTCGGTGGCGAACGAACCGAGGGCACCGGCCGAGCCGGAGTCTCCGTCGGAATCGTCGCTGGTGAGTCCGCTGGATTGTGCGAGCGGCTTGAGCAGTTCCTGCATCATCTGCGCCTCAAACTCATGGGCTGCTTTGACCAGCCGCGGTTGTGGTGTAGCACTTGACGCGCCGCTTGCAGCGCTGATTTCTGAGAGCTTGCTTATCACAGAACCTCCACGTCGGCTTCAAGGGCGCCGGCTTCCTTCATGGCCTGCAGAATAGAGATCACATCCCGTGCTCCGGCACCGATGCGCTGGAGCTCCTGGACGAGATCCTCGACGGTGGAGCCCTCGCGGAGCTCGATGCGGTTGATGGGCTTGTCCTGGGCCTGGACGCTGGTCTGCTCCACCACCTGCGTGGTGCCGCTGGACATGGGTCCGGGCTGTGAAACCTGGGTGGTTGAGATGACGTTGACCGAGAGGCCGCCGTGCAGAATAGAGACCGGTTGCAGGCGAACCGTGCCGCCGATGACGACGGTGCCGGTGCGCTCATTCACCACGACGCGGGCTCGCGGATAGACCTCTACTTCAGCGCTTTCCACCTTGTCGAGCAGCGCGGCGACATCTTCTCCAGGCTCAGTGGCAATGACGATGCGGCGGCTGTCCAGTGCGCGTGCGCGCGAACCGCCGAGCGCCTGATCGATGGCAGCAGCCATGCGCTCGGCGGTGTGGAAGTCGGCGTCATTGAGCAGCACGCTCACGCTGCGCATCTCCTTGAGATCAACCGAAACATTGCGCTCCACCAGTGCGCCGCCGGGAATACGTGCAGTGGTGGGATGGTTGACCTGACGAGCATTGCCTCCGGCGTTGGCCATATAGCCGCCAAGGACCAGGGGTCCCTGCGCCTGCGCGTAGACCTGGCCGTCAGGGCCGTAGAGCGGAGTCATCAGCAGGATGCCGCCCTCGAGCGAACGTGCATCGCCGGCCGAGGAGACGGTGATATCGAGACGGTAACCGGAACGGCTGAACGGCGGCAGCGTGGCAACAACAAAGGCCGCAGCCATGTTCTTGATCTGCATGTTAGCGGCTGAATTCGAGCCGGTCTGCGGCACGGTGACGCCCATACGTTCAAGAGCGGAGACCAGCGTCTGGTAGGGAAAAACGGTCTGCGAGCTGTCGCCGGTGCCACGAAGGCCGACGACGAGGCCATAGCCCACGAGTTGGTTGTCGCGAATGCCTTCAATGGTGGCGACATCTTTGACGCGCGCCAGATGCACGGCCGGGGCGCCCTGCGCCGCTGTGCACGCGGCCAGCAACAACGCTACGCCACAGCCGATCCTGTTCATCCTGCCCATCTGCATGACTTCCCTTCACTTCCCCGGCCCTTTGCGCGGGCCTCAAAGTCGCTCTGTTGGTCCTTCACGAGTTGCAGCTAGAAGACCAGCAGCTTCTCAAGGAACCGCACCACCGGGTTCTGCCTGTAGGTGGAGTCGTTCACGATGCCCTTGCCGGTAACTTCAAGCTCGAGATCTGTCATGGCCGCAGACTGCACCTGATTCTGCGCATTGACATCCTCCGGTCGGACCAGGCCACGGAGCTGGATCAGCTGCGTCTGCTGTGAGAACGTGAGCTGGCGGGTTGCCTGGACGACGAGCATGCCGTTGGGCAGCACGTCGACGACCTCGGCACCGAACTCGGTGACAAGGCTTGAATTGGTGGTGCTCTGCCCCTGTGCGGTGAGCGCGGAGGACGACGATTGGCCGACAAGATTCTGCAGGTTGTTCGAAGCCTTAAGAGCACCGAACAACGAGGACAGACCGGAATTTGCGCTGGAGGAGCGCGAGTTTTTCACCTGACCGTCCGTGGAAGCGGCGAGACTCTCCGAGACCACGATCGAGACAACGTCGTGAATGCGCGCGGCCTTGGCATCAGTGCCAAGGCGAACCAGGCGCCCCTCCGACGACCAGATGGAGCCGGGGGTCTTTACCTCAGCATCATTCTGCGCGCGGACACGCGCAATATAGGCACGCAGAGCAGTTTCGGGCGGCGTGGCCTTGGCCGGATCTGGCAGCTTTTTCTTGCCGAAGGATGCGGCCTGCGCGGCTATAAGCAACGTTGACAGCGCGAGAACCGCCGACACCCGCAGAAAGTACGAGGAAATGCGTGCGATCATGGCTGTGCCTCCACGGGAGACTGCGCGACGGAGGCTGGAGCGAGCAGCGCATGCCCGGGCCCCAGCGCCACCACGCGGACCGGGCGATGGCTGAACGACAGGCGCGCGAGAAATACCGCACCCTGCGTGGCTGGCGCCATGGCGGTGGCCTCATAGCGCGCGTGAACACCAGCTGCACTCTCTTCCACGACCAGCCGGTCACCGGCACGGATGATGAGAGGCGCAGAGACCGACTGCGGCACCGTGTGCGGCACGGCAGAGGTGGAACCAGCCGGTGCAAGTTGACCGGGACCGCCAGGATGGGCGGAGTCGGCCGCCAGCTGCCAGCGGGCACCGGTCCACGGATCGACGAGCAGACGCGGAGCGCTCTGTGCAGCAGCGGCTGCACACAGGAGCGCCAGCGCCATACCCACCTTCGTTCGCATTCCCACGACTACGGCTCGCATGGTCCTTGCACTAACCCTTCATGTTGTTGACTTCCGAGTACATGTCGTCGGCGGCCTTGATGACCTTCGAGTTCGATTCATAAGCGCGCTGCGCGAGCACCATCTGCACGAACTCGGTGACGATATCGACGTTGGAGTTTTCCAGATAGCCCTGCTGCAGCGTTCCGAGACCCTCCGTGCCGCCAGGGTTGCCGAGCACCGGATCACCCGAGCTGAGCGTGGCCTGCAACAGATTCGAACCCATGCTTGTGAGGCCGCCTGGATTAGGAAACGTGGCGAGCTGAGTCTGGCCTAGCTGCGAAGGGTTGGTCTGGCCGGGCAAAGTGGCGTTGACGACGCCGTACTGGGTGATGGTGACGGCGGTGGCGTTGGACGGGATGGTGATGGTGGGGATGAGCGGATCGCCGTCCGTGGTCACAATGGTGCCCTGATTGTTGAGGTGGAACTGCCCGGCGCGTGTATAGGCGATGGTGCCGTCTGGCCTCTGAATCTGGAAGAAGCCCATGCCCTGAATAGCCACGTCAAGCGAGTTGTCTGTCTGGTTAAGCGACCCCTGCGTATTGATGACCTCAGTGGCCGCGGACTTGGTGCCCAGTCCGATCTGCAGGCCGGCAGAGACGGTGGACTGGCTCTGCGCCGCACCGGGCGTGACGATGTTCTGGTAGACCATGTCCTCAAACTGCATCCGCAGTTGGCGAAAACCGGTCGTCGATGAGTTGGCCAGATTGTTGGCGATCGTATCCAGGTTCATCTGCTGCGCGCTCATGCCGCTGGCCGCCGTGTACAGTGCTCGAATCATTCTTCCCTCGTCTCAGACAAAAGTGGTGCTAGACCCTGGGCAGGTCTTCAGTTGCAAACTTGTTGAACTCGGTGTGGAAGACGGTGAGCGCCTTCTGCATCATCTCCGCCTGCCGCTGCATGAGAATCAGATCCATGGTGCCCTGCACCACGTCTTCATTGGCCGCCTCAAGCGCGCCAGAATGCACGGCAGCGTCAGCACTCACTGTAGGCTTCACGTTTTTCGGCGCGATGTAGCGGTTGGCGCCCTCCGGCGTCAGGTCTGTTCCGGCAGGAAAAGTGAAGACTCCTACCGTACCGGCAGCGCCTCCATCCACCGAGATCACGCCGTCTGATCCGACAGAGACCACGCCCGGGGGCAAGGTGAGCGTCTGCCCGGTAGGCGAAAGCACAGGTTCACCTGCCGCAGTGATCAGCTGGCCGCGGGCGTTGCGATGGAAGCTCCCATCGCGCGTAAAACGCGCACCGTTCGCCGTCATCACCTCGAAAAAGCCTTGGCCTTCAATGGCGAGATCGAGCGGATTCCCTGTCGTCTGTAGCGCGCCCTGACCAAGGTTGAGGCGGTCGCCACCGAGCAGGCCGTAGTTGTTCACCGTCCGGCCGAGCTGCGAATCGAGCGCGTCTGGCCCGAGCAGCACACTGCGGAAGTACTCGCGCTCAGCACGATAACCGGGCGTCTGCACATTGGCAAGATTGGCTGCGGCTGTATCAAGCGCCTGCGTGCGCGCCACCAGCCCGGTCATCGCCGCATAGTAACCACTGTCCATCCGAGAAGCCCCTCCTGCTGTGAAAGGTTGCAGATGAAGGGCCGCGACGTGCCGCTGCGGATTAGAGGCTTTTCAGAAAAGCAAATATGCGCGGGGGGCAGACAGAAAAAGGCCGCGCACAGCCATTGCGGGCTGTACACGGCCTGGAAAAGATGCGACTACTGGATGCCGTCGCAGACGATGGTGACGCTGAACTTCACGCCATTGGAGTCATAGATGTGATTGAGCTGAAACTCCGGCGCCTGCACGTGGAGGTTGTAATCGCGGCCGGTGATTACAGCCGGAACCGAGAGGCCGCAGTTTGCGGCCAGGCCGGGCACCTTGCTCTTCCACGCGCCAGCCAGCATATTGCATATCTCGCCAATGCCGTCTTTGACGGTGTCGTCGATAGCGGCGAACTCCATGCCCGTCATCAGCGCGGCCACCTGCATGGCCTCACTCGCACCAAGGCGGAAGACGCAGGCGCCACTGAGTTGTCCACCAAAGCCGACAACGGCGGTGACTGACTCGGGCTCCGCCGGCAACGGGCCTTCAACACGCGCGGCGACCACGCCGAGCATCATGCCGAAGACCTCCTCCACACTCGCATCCAGATGTTTCGGGTCTGAAACCAGATGCACCGAATCCCGCAAGGACAGGGTCATTGTCCGCTCCACCTTCTCTTTACCGGCCACCGCATCCATGGCGATGACGCCGCGCCGCACTCCGTTCAATTGCATAACTGTGCCTCCGCTCAGGCTGCACTCAAGAGAGGCAGCACCCGCTCCTTGACCTGCTCAGCCGTAAACGGCTTGCGGATATAGCCCTGTGCGCCGGCCTGAATGGCCTGCTTGACGTGCTCCTCGCTGGACTCGGTGGTGATCATCACCACGGGCACACCCGGCGCCAGGTTCTGCGAACGAATCTGCCGCAGGAATTCGAGGCCGTCCATCGACGGCATATTGATATCAGAAAGAATCAGATCCACCTGTTTGGCCTTCAACACGTCCAGCCCCTCGGTGCCGCTGCCAGCCTCGTGCACCACCAGCGGGTCCAGCCCCGCCTGGCGCAGCGCGCGCTCGACAATCTTCCGCATCACCGAGGAATCGTCCACAATCAGGGTTCGTACTTCACTCATGCCTGAGCTCCTCTGCTTCTGGGTCTATCGGCCCGAACCGGATCTACTTGAGCCAGAGGCCGCGGGAAACTTGCTCATGAAGCCCGAAGCGGCCGCATATGGGCGCTGAGCAGGACGGGACGTCCCGCTCAGCGAGACATCAGAGCCCGATGGAGCAGACAAGATCGCGGACCCAGCCAGAGCCCGGCTCGGTGCCGAGACCGGCGTGCTCCCACATGCGCAGCCAGAGACAATCATGCACACGAACAAGCCGCGCAGCGCCGGGACGCGCTTTTTCAACCGCACGCGCCAGAGACAACGCCGCGGCCGGAGCTGAGACCGCCTCAACCAACTCGATGGACGGGTAGTGCACCTCAAGCATGCGGCTATGCGCCTGGCGGAAGCCGCTGCCGGCAACGATGCCGCTCTCAACGCGAAGGCCCGACATGCGCTCCAGAGCAAGCGCCAGCACCGGGTCGAGCGCCTCCTCAAAACCGAGATACAGCAACTGTCCGCTGGCGATACGCAGCGGTAGAACTCCGAAAGCATCCACGAACAGACGCGGAACCACAGCAGCCATCGCCGCAGGGTCGTGCTGATCGAGGGAGAGCACCGGGCAGCTCCATTGCAGGCCAAGGGCCCGCGTGATGTGCTCCTCGTCAATCGCCTTCTGGTTCATGAGCCACTGACCGAGCCGCCCCGAACCGGCCTTCTTCTGCGCCTCAAGCGCACGGCGCAGCTGGGCATGTGTGATCCAGCCCTGCTGGAGCATCAACAGCCCGAGCGGCACGCGGTGGCGATGGTTTTCGCGAGCCGCAGTGCGCCCCTCAAGCTCCCGCGCGACTGCGCCGGCAACGCGTGCGTGCGTGCAGGCTGGCGAGCAGGTCCAACCGCCCTCAAAGATGGGCGTGGTGTGGCTCCGCCACAGGTGCAGCCAGCCGGAACGGCAGCCGGGGTTGGCGCAGGTTTCCAGCCACGGCGAGCGTGAGCGGCCTGGCTCCGTGCCGAGGCCTCTGGTTCGCGCTGCGCGGGCGTTAGCCAACGCTGCGGGATAGGCTTCCAGAGCGGCTTCGTCACCAGCCCATTCGGTTCTGCGGCTTAGAAGAGGCATCGAATTGTCTCCAGTCGTTTGCGCGGAGCCGAGACTTCAGTCACACGCAGGCCAAAGTTTCCGTTCACAAGCACCACCTCGCCACGGGCTACGATCTTGTCGCCGACGATCAGATCGACAGGGTCGGAGACATGACGGTCGAGCTCGACCACATCGCCGGGGCCAAGATCGAGGATTTCGCCGAGCGGCAGCTCACGGCAGCCAAAGCGCAACGTTGCTTCGAGCTCGACGTCAAGCAGCAACTCCACGCCAGAGCTGAGGCCCGACGGTGAAGAGGCAGGCGGAGGTGAGGCGGGTGCGGGCTGCGCGGCTGGCTGAGGCGGAGGCGCGGCGGCCTTCTTCGGACGAGTCTCGTCGCGCACCAGGAGGTTCCACGACCCTGCGGCAGACTTGAGCTGAAAGGCGCGGGTGATCTGGTTGGCACCGGTGATCGCCACGAAACTCTCAATGCGGCACTTGGCCCCGGTCGAGGCCAGCAGGTCGCCGGCCGCAGCCTCCACGGTCTCCCGCACAAGCTCGGCCCAGCCAGCCTTCTGGTCAACGCCATCGCCCAGGAATGGCGTCTCAAGAACGCTGCCATCCATGACAATCGAGAAACGGCCTTCGTAGTCACCGGACAGCATAGCGGCAAATCCGAAGGCAGCTGGGCCCATGGGCTTGGGCAGGCCTTCACTGAGGACAGGCTCGCCGGCCAGAGCCTGCGAAAACAGGGTGCCAGCAACGGTCACCCAGCAATCAAGATAGTTGCTCATGCGAGGGTCTCCTGAGAGATTGGTTCGATCCGCGCGGCGCGGTGCGCGCCCTGGCGGATGGGCTGGGCGTCAGCCATATGCTGGCCGCCGACACGCCACTGGGCCAGCCGGTTGGTGGAAAGATCAAGCCGCAATACCGAGCCGGGCTCAAGGTCCTCAATCTCACTGGCCGCCACGCGCACTGAGGGCAGCTGCAAAGCGCCGCCAAAACGAACGCCGCGCACGGCATTCTCCATGCGCTGGCGAACCTCCGGTGCATGACGGCGGCGACGGCCCCAGTCGGACGTGAGCCTGCGGAGGATGGTGTTGGCGACAACGGCCGGGAAAGCAAGATTCAGCAGGCCCGAGCTGTGCGGCATGCGGATCTCAAAGCTCAGGCAGAGGGTCTTCTCGTTGACCGACATGATGCGCGCCACCTGGGTCTGCATCTGGCGGCGCTCAAAGTTGAAGCTCAGTCCGACGGGCTGCCAGGCAGCGGTCAGCTCGCGGCAGATGATCTCCGCCACAGAGGCGAGGATGGACTCCTCGATGTCCGTCAGTTCGCGCTGTACGCCGTCGCGGCCTTCTCCACCAAGCAGAAGATCAATGATGGGAGGGACGAGTGCGAGATCGAGTTGCAGCACGGAGAGTGCGCCGAGCGGCTCCAGACGCACCGACGAGACGTAACTGATCTCCGGGATGCGAAGCAGGAACTCGTTGAAGACGATCTGCTCGGCCGAGACAAGGTTGACCTGGAACTTGGTGCGCAGCCAGGCGGCGAGATTGTGCGTGAGGTTGCGCGCGAACAGGTCGTTGAGCATGCTGATGGCGCGCAGTTGCTCGGTGGAGATCTGTCCGGCCGAGGCGTAGTTGTACGGCACGACGCGGGCGCGTACTTCCGGCGCGGAGGCTCCGGAGGTTTCAGCCGTGTTGGTGCGTGCGGCCTGGAACAGGGCGTCAATCTCGTCCTGCTTGAGCATCTTTTCCATCAGCGTTCACTCCTGCGAGCGCCGGATGCGGCGCGGCGTGGTGGCCGGGATGCGGCCTTGAAAGCTCCCTGCGAAGCCAGATCTCTGAGCGCGGCGCGCAAGTGGATCACGGCCGAAGCATGGACCTGCGAGACGCGCGACTCGACAACACCCAGCGCGAGACCGATCTCACGCATGGTCAGCTCCTCGAAGTAGTAGAGAGTCATCACCAGCCGCTCACGCTCCGGCAGGTGCGAGATGGCCTCCGTGAGCCGCTCCTCAAGCTCGCCGCGAAGGCAGCGAAACAACGGATCCTCGTCGGGACGGCCGGGCACGTAGGCCAGCTCCTCCTCGCCCGAGTCCTCGTTGCGCTCCATGTGCAGCGTGCCGATCTCAAGCCCTTTCAGATCGCCGAGCAGCTGCTGGTACTCCTCAAGGTCCACGCCCATCTCCGCAGCGACCTCGTTCTCTGCCGGAGGTCGGCCCAGCCGCGCCGTGAGCACACGCACAGCCTCTTCAACCGCGCGGCCTTTACGCCGCAGCTCACGTGGGCTCCAGTCGAGCGTGCGCAGGCTGTCCAGGATGGCGCCGCGGATGCGGAACTGGGCGTAGCTGCGGAACTGAACCTTCTTGTTCGGATCGAACTTGGCGAAGGCGTCCATGAGGCCGACGACGCCTGCGGAGACGAGATCCTCGATATCGACGTGCTGCGGCAGCCGCTCGTGAATCCGGCGCGCCAGAAAGCGCACGATCGGCAGGTGCTCAAGCAGCACGCGCTCCTGGTCGACGGTCAGCTGCTCCATCTCCGCCGGAACCGGCGGATAGCCGATGACCCTGCCATCGTCCTGCATGTGGGTGGCCCGCGCCGCCATCCCGGTTTCGGTTCCCATCGTTGCCCCCATGAGCTCCCCTTCTCTCCATGGCCCATCCGGGCCCAGACTGCCTTGCTTCACTTCTCTGCCGACGGCTCACCGGCCCCCGGTCCATCTCCGCCGCGTCCTACCGAACGGTTCCAGCTGGCCTCAGGCGGACTTCTGGCGGAATCTCGGCCGCGGACAACACCGCGAGGCGCGGAACCACTGGTTCCAGCCAGCGCTTGACGTGGTAGCGCGCCGGACTCGGACACAGAAGCACAGGGGGGGCCGCAGAACCGGCCCCGCCGATAAGTCGTTTCAAAGAATCCGCGAGGCGGCGGAGCACTGGGACCGGGGCTGCCGCGCCTGCACCTAGCAGCCGCTGGCTGGCGTCGCCGGAGAGTGTGGAGAGGATCTCCTCCTCGAAGGCGGGGTCGAGCAACATCACGGGCAGCTGGCCGTCAGCGTCGAGCAGAGGCTGGATCAGACGGCGGCCAAGCGCCTGACGCGCCGACTCAACCAGTGCCACGGTGCTCTTGTTGATCGCCGCAGTTTCAAGCAAAGCCTCAAGAATCGTTCCTAAGTCACGAATTGAAACGCGTTCGCGCAGAAGCTGCTCGAGGACGCGGCTGACCTCGCCGAGAGTGAGGAGCTTGGGCACCAGTTCCTCGATGAGCTTCGGATGGCTTTCGTTGAGCCCGTCCATGAGGCGCTTGACCTCGGCCCGGCCCAGCAGTTCGCCTGCGTGGCCGCGAATCAGTTCACCCAGGTGCGTGGTGATGACTGTGACCGCATCGACCACCGAATAACCGGAGGCGACGGCCTGCTCCTCGAGCTGCGGCGCGATCCAGACGGCGGGAACACCGAAGGCCGGTTCGCGCGTTTCGCGCCCCGCGAGCGGGCGGCGATTGGCCTCGCCCGAGACGGCCAGCAACTGCGCGCCTTCGGTCTGCCAACGGCCGATCTCTACGCCGCGCAGCGAGAACAGGTACTCCCGCGGGCGCAGGCGTAGGTTGTCCGAGATGTGGACTGGAGGAATGAGAAAGCCGAGTTCGGTGGACAGGTGGCGGCGCAGCGAACGCACGCGGCCGAGCAACGGGCCGCCCTGCTTCTCGTCTACGAGAGGAATGAGCTGGAAGCCGATCTCAAGGGTGAGGTCCTCAAGGCGCAGCAGGCCGGCGAGATCGCTGGTGGCTGCGGCGGCCTCTGTCTTCTTCTTTTCGACAGCGGCAGCTTCAGTGGCGGGCGTGGGCTGCGCAGCGGCGGCGGCAACGCGGCGGCCTGCGAAGAACAGCGCGCCGGAGACCATAAGGAAGGCGATCTTCGGCAGGCCGGGAATGAGGCAGAGAGCTGCACAGACCAAGCCTGCGATATAGAGCGTGGCGGGACGGGCGAAGAGCTGCTGACGAATCTCGCCGCCAAGCTGACCTGCGGAGTTGGCGCGGGTCAGCGTGATGCCACCGGCGACAGAGACCAGTAGCGAGGGGATCATGGTGACCAGGCCGTCGCCCACAGTAAGGATGGTGTAGGTCTTGACGGCTTCGACCAGGTCGATGCCCTGCTGGAGAGTGCCGATCAGCAGGCCGGCAATGATGTTGATGGCGGTGATGAGGATGGTGGCCAGCGAGTCGCGCTGATTGAAGCGCGCCGCGCCGTCCATGGCACCGTAGAACTCGGCCTCGCGGGCGATGGCCTGACGGCGGCGGCGAGCCTCGGCCTCGTCAATGAGTCCGGCGTTCATGTCGGCGTCAATGGCCATCTGCTTGCCAGGCAGCGCGTCAAGGGTGAAGCGGGCGGTGACCTCGGCGGTGCGGACGGCACCGTGCGAAACGACGAGGAACTGGATGGCGATGAGGGCGAGGAAGAGGACGAAGCCCACGACGTAGTTGCCGCCGACGACGAACTGGCCAAACGCCTCAATAACCTTGCCTGCGGCCGAGGTTCCCTCTGAGCCGTGCAGCAGAATGCGCCGGCTGGAGGCGATATTGAGTGCCAGACGGAATAGCGTGAGCAGCAGCAGCAGCGTGGGAAACACGCTCAGCTCGACGGCGCGACGGATCTGCACCGAAGAGAGAAAGACGATCATCGACGCGGCCATGGAGAGCGCCAGCAAGAGGTCAAGAGCGGCGGCAGGCAGCGGCACCAGCATGACAAAGATCACGCTGATGGCGCCCAGCGGCAGGACATATTCGCGCAGACGGTCCAGGATGGAGCGCGGACTAAAAGTCTGCGCGGCAAGGGTGGCGGTACTCATCGGGGTCCTCCCTCAAACGGCGGAATGATGACGGCTGGCGCCGGTGGCGGTGTGGCGGGTCTGGGTGCGGCGGCGCCGCGGGCGGCAGCCTCACGGGCACGGCGGGCGCGCACCTCCTCCTCAACCCGCTGGCGATACAGGAAGGCCAGGATCGAGGCGACGGCGGCGTAGAGATCAATGGGAATGGGCTGGCCGACTTCAACAACGCGATAGAGCGAGCGGGCCAGCGGCGGATTTTCGACGATTGGAACGCCGGCCCAGCGCGCCTCTGCCTTGATCTCTTCGGCGAGCAGGTTGCGGCCTTTGGCAAGCACCTTCGGGGCTTCCATGGTGCCGAAGTCGAAACCGAGGGCGATGGCGTAATGAGTGGGGTTGGTGATGACGACGGCAGCGCGGGAGACGTCGGCCTTGACCTTGCGCTGGCGCATCTGCCGCTGCAGTCCGCGGATGCGGCTGCGAATCTGTGGACTGCCTTCGGTCTCCTTGTACTCTTCCTTGAGATCCTCGCGACTCATGCGGAGACGCGTCTCGCGGCTGCGCCACTCGACGATGTAGTCCACCGCCGCCCAGCCGAACAAAATCCACGCCGCGGCAAGAAGAAGTCCGTAGACATCGCGGCCAAGCAACTCAAGCCGCGAGGTGGAGAATGGCGGCACCTGCGCCTGGCGGATGATGCGCTGTACGGCGAAGACGGCGAGGACCGCGGCCGGAATCAGGGACTTGCCCAGACGTGCGACGGCACGCAGCGAGAACAGGTTCTTGAGATTGTTGAGCGGGTTGATGCGGTCAATCTGAAAACCGACTGCACCGGCCGAGATCGTAATGCCGCCAGTCTGAGCCATGGCAACGATCAGGGCCGTGGCAGCAACAACGGCCATGATGAGCCCCGTGGGCGCGAGCACTGAGAGCGAGAGGCTACGGATGGCGATGATGGTGGGGCCAATCTGAGACGGCTCCCAGCGGGCCGGTGAGCCGAGCGAAAGAAAGCCGGAGAAGGCGGTGCGCCAGGCCTCGACGGCACGGCCAGCGGCGACACCGAGCGTCATAACACCGGCCAGCATGGCCGCCGCCGATGTGAGCTCGCGGCTATGCAGAATGTCGCCATCACGGCGTGCCTTGTCTCTGCGGTGCTGTGTTGCCTGTTCTGTGCGTTCGCCGGGCACGGGCTAACCTCCCAGGCCGCGGCCGACAAGGAGACTTTCGGCCAGGTCGAGGAGGCTTGAAAAACGAGCCTCAATGAAGCGCGGCCAGACGGCCAGCGAGCCGATCAGCACCGCAAAGCCTGTCAGGGTCTTGAGCGGCACAGTGAGCGACATGACGGGAAGCTGCGGGCTGAGCTTGCCCAGCAGCGAAATGGCGACTTCCACCAGAAGTGTGGCGGCAAGCACGGGAGCAGCAAGCTCAAGCGCGGCGAGGAAGACGCCGCTGGCAGCGTGAACAATGGCCAGCGCCGAGGACTGCGCAAAGACAAAGGTGCCGAGCGGCACGGCCCGGAAGCTGCGCACGAGCGAGGCGAGCAGGATGCGGTCAAGACCGGCGGCGAGAATGACCAGCGTGCCCAGAAGCTGGAAGAGCTCGCCCAGCAGCGGGGTCTGGATTTGTGACGCCGGGTCCATCAGGTTCACGAGCGAGAAGCTGAACTGCATTCCCGCGATCTGACCGGCGAACATGAGCATTTCATTGAGCAGGGTGAGGACCAGGCCATAGACCAGGCCCACGGCCACCTCACTCAAGAGCGCGGTGAAGCTGAGTTCGGCGTGCGCGCGTGGCGTGGCGGCCACTACCGGGGCAAGCAGGAACGAGAGTGCCAGCACGAAACCGGCCTTGGTGCGCGGCGGCAATGCCGCCGCAGAGAAGAACGGGGCAAAGGCGATCATGCCGCTGATGCGCACCAGCGCCAGCGTCATCGCACTCAAGAATGGTCCCCAGTCCTGCAAAAACAGCTCCTTGTTTCCAGCCGCCAGCTCCTAGCGGGTTTGTGCATGCTCTGCGCATTCAACTTCTTTCTGCGCAGAGGTTGTCTCAGCCGATGTAGCGGTGAAGGTCAGTGAGCAAGACGCGGGTGTAAGTGGCCATGCGGCTGAGAAACCAGGGCATGCCGGCCAGCAGAATGGCCGATACCGCAGCCAGGCGCGGCACCGTGGTCAACGACTGGTCCTGCAAGCTGGTGAGCGTCTGCACGAGACTCAGCACGAAGCTGATGAACGCGGCGGCGATCAGCACCGGAGCGGCGAGGATCATGGATTCCTTCATGAGCTGGCGCAGCAGCTCGGCAACCATATCTGGAGTCACGGATTCTCTCCCTTCCCTTAAAAGCTCTTCAGCAGCGAGCCGGCCAGCAGGTTCCAGCCGTCGACCATGACGAACAGCAGGATCTTGAGCGGTGTGGAAACAACCACGGGCGGCAGCTGAAACATGCCGATGGAGGTGGTAATGGCGGCGGTGACCATGTCAATGAGCAGGAACGGCAGGTAAAGCACGGCCCCAATGGCGAAGCCAGCCTTGAGCTCGGACAAGATGTAAGCCGGAATGACGACCCGCATGGGCAGGTCAGAGGGCGTGTTGGGCCGCGGCAACTGAGCGGCGGAGGCGAACAGCTCGAGATCCTTCTCGCGTGCGTAACGCAGCATGAAGGTTTTCACGGGCTGCGAGCCCTGATCGAGCGCCTGGAGGCCTGTGATCTGACCAGCGCGGAAGGGCTCGACGGCCCGCTGATCAACCTGCGTCAGCACGGGCGTCATCAGAAACCAGGTCATCATCAGGCTGAGGCCGAGCAGCGTGGGGTTCGACGGCGCGGTTTGCGTGCCGAGCGCCTGGCGCAGGAAGTGGAAGACGACGAGCAGACGCACCATGGGCGTCATGCACATCAGGATGGCGGGGAGCAGCGTGATGAGCGTAAGGACCACAACAATGGTCCACGGCGTCGAGTCAGAAGGATGAAGCCGCGCGTTCAGGTCAGGCAAAAGAGGAACGGCAGCGGCCGAAGCCGTGCGCGCTGCGGCGAGGAGAACTACCACGAGACCCTCCCGGCGTGCGGCGTGCGGCGCGAACGCGAGCGCGAGCGTTGCGGAGCAGGCGAGGACAGCAGATTTCCGTCCAGCGAGTAGAAGGCCGGAGCGCCTTCCGGCGACGTGGCAACCAGAAGGCGGCGGCCTTCAGCTTCAATGAGCGCCAGCGACTGGCGCGGAGCCAGCGTGATGCGCTCAACCAGCTCAAGACGCGCCGGCTGGCGGTGCGAGACGCCGCGGAGCCTCTCGATCAGCCAGCCGGTCAGACCTCCGACCTGGATTTTGCGTGCGCCTTGCTCTTCTTTTGCTGCTACTGCGTTCATTGCCCTTGTCTCTCCTGGTGAAAACTGCTCAGCACGATCAGGACAGGCGCGTAATGCGCACCGCCAGCTGCGTATCGACGACCTCAAACTCGCTCCAGGCCAGCTGTACCTTGCCCGCCTGCAACGGCAGATCGTCGCCATTGATCCACTGCGTGGCGATGACCGAACCGTGCGCCAGATTGAGCAGGTCGCGGACACGGAACTCACTCACGGGAATGGCAACGTCGAGCTCGACCGGGAGGCGCGCGACGGGTGGGCTCAACTGCATGCGCTCGGGTTCGATCTCCGGCTCAAGCTCAGGCTCGGCGGGGACCAGCGCCTGCTCTGGCGTGGACTCCTGCACTTCGGCGTCAAGCGCCGGCTCGGCGGTTTGCGGTGGCAATACGTTTGCTGTGGCCATTGCCCGGAAATGCTGCAGTGCAAGGACCGCAAAAGGGCGGCGAAGATTAGAACGGACTCAGAAATGCGCCGGGATGGCCCGGGACGTGCATCCAACGCCGGGAGGCGCGCACACTGCTACACTGAATAGACATTCCGGAGCGCACGCCAGCGGGCCCTGTGGCCCGGCCGCAGCACCGATTCGAGGTCCAAGAACATGTCAGAAGCGAATGGAAGCAAGAGCTTTAACACCAGTCTTCGTCTGAAGGTCGGCCTGGCCGAGATGCTGAAGGGCGGCGTGATCATGGACGTGATGAACGTCGAGCAGGCCCGGATTGCCGAGGAGGCAGGCGCGGCGTCGGTGATGGCGCTGGAGCGCGTACCGGCGATGATTCGCGCTGAGGGCGGCGTGGCGCGCATGGCGAGCCCGAAGCTCATCAAGGAGATCATTCAGGCGGTTTCGATCCCGGTGATGGCCAAGGCACGCATTGGTCACTTTGCCGAGGCGCAGATTCTGCAGGAGATCGGCGTGGACTTCATTGACGAGAGCGAAGTGCTGACGCCGGCCGACGAAGTGCACCACATCGACAAGCACGCTTTCAAGACGCCGTTTGTGTGCGGCGCGCGCAACCTGGGCGAGGCGCTGCGGCGGATTGCTGAAGGCGCTGCAATGATCCGCACCAAGGGCGAGGCGGGCACCGGCGACGTGGTTCATGCAGTGCAGCACATGCGACAGATTGTGAAAGAGATGAAGGCGCTGACGGTGCTGAGCGAGCAGGAACTGTATCACGCCGCAAAGGAACTGCAGGCGCCCTACGAACTGGTTCGCATGGTGGCGCAGACGGGCAAGCTGCCAGTGCCGAATTTCTCTGCGGGCGGCATTGCGACGCCGGCCGATGCGGCGCTGATGATGCAACTCGGCGCAGAGGCGATCTTTGTGGGCTCGGGCATCTTTATGAAGGAGCGCGCCACGCCGCTGGATGTGGAGAATGACCCGCAGGAGCGTGCCGAGGCGGTTTCGCGCGCCAAGGCGATTGTGACAGCGACAACGCACTTCAATGACCCGAAGGTTCTGGCCGAGGTGAGCGAGCAAGTAAAGGGCACGATGAAGGGCCTGGCCGCCGCAGCGATTGAGGAAAAGGACCTGCTCCAGACCCGCGGCTGGTAGCACCTGCGGTGCGGCAGACGCTCGCTTTTCGCTCGCGCGAGTTCTGCGCCAGACAGCACGGTTCGAGCGATACAGAACAACCAGAGGCGGCATCGCATGGATGCCGCCTTTTGATTCAGGGGAGAAACGTTGAGCGCGAGTGTACGCATCGGGGTTCTGGCTATTCAGGGAGACTATGCCGCGCACGCCGAGGCGTTGGCCGACTGCGGAGCCGAGCCCGTGGAAGTGCGGAAGCCGGAAGAGCTTGCCGGGCTGGACGGGCTGGTGCTGCCGGGCGGCGAGTCAACGACCATGCTGAAGTTTCTGGAGAAGCGCGGGTTCTTTGAGGCGTTGCAGGCTTACTGCGAGAAGCACCCGGTCTTCGGGACGTGCGCGGGATCGATCCTGCTGGCGCGGGAAGTGACACACCCGGCGCAGCGCTCGCTGGGCGTTCTGGACGCGACGGTGGAGCGGAACGCGTATGGGCGACAGATTGATTCGGCGATTCTGACGGCGGAGACAACCCTGGCTGGAGGGCCGCTGGAAATGGTGTTCATCCGTGCACCGCGCATTGTGCGCGTGGGGCCAGAAGTCGAAGTGCTGGCCCGGCGCGATGGGTTTCCGACGCTGGTGCGGCAAGGGCGCATGATGGCGGCGACGTTCCACCCGGAGCTGTCGCACGACCGGCGAGTGCACGCGACCTTTGTGGAGGCTGTGCGGGCGACACAGAAGGCGTAGAGATTGCTGGTTCAGTTCCCTTTTTCCGCCGCATTTTGAAGAGACACAAATTGGTCCGGAATTCCGGTGCACGTGCGCAAAAGTAAGTGTAAGCTCTACGTCACGAGGCTTCGAGATGCCCGCGACCTTTACGCATTCCCCTGCGGAAACGGAACGCCGAGAGCCCGGAATCGGCGGCAAGCCGCCTGTGGACCGCAGGCCAACCGGCGGAGGCGGCGGTGGGGGCGACGACGAGCGCCCTGGACGGTCGGGACCGCGCCAGTTTCTGCATCGCGTGCGCTTCATGGTGTTTTTCGCGCTGGCCGGAGACATGACACTGTTTGCCGTGCTGGCGGTGCTGTTCTTTGCCGCACATTACACAATGCATCTTGACCCGCGCACGCACCTGCCAGTGGGCGACTGGCACCCCATTGTGCTGCCGAAGCTGCTGTACATCAACACGGCCGTGCTGGTGCTCAGTTGCGGCACGGCAGAGTGGGCGCGGCGTCACATCTTCCGGGAGATGGACGTGATTGAGGAGTGGCTGGGACTGGGCCGGCCTGCGCTGGAGCGTACGCTGCCGTGGCTCGGGGCAACGTTTGCACTGGGCGCGCTGTTTCTGGCTGGGCAGTGGCAGGCGTGGCGCGCGCTGGCAGCCCAGGGATTCGCGTTTGATCAGTGGTCTACGCCCGCCAGCTACTCGTTCTACGTGATTTCCGGGCTGCACGCGGCCCACCTGCTGATGGGACTGCTGGTGCTGGCTGTTGCACTGCCCCTGCTGGGCCGAATGAAGCGTGTGGAACTGCGGCAGGTGACGGTAGACGCGACGGTCTGGTACTGGCACGCGATGGGGCTGGCCTGGGTGGTGCTGTTCGTGCTGCTGGCTGCGGGCCAGTGAGGGAACGCCGCGGCTGAGCCAGCTATCTGGCGAATCAGGCGGCGGTGCGCCGCCAGAGCAGACGCCAACGCTCGGCGAGAGTGGGGACAACGGGACAGCTGAAATAAATCTCCCGGTTGCACGCCATCAGGATCTGCATAGCTTCTACGGCGGGATGGTCTGCGGAGAGAGTGCCGCCCGAGAAGGCATACTCATCGGCCAGATACTCAATGGCGTGGCCAAGGATTTCGAGAGCACGGCCTGACAGCGGATCAATGCGGCGACGGCGATTCTGCGGAATTGAACCGGAAGTGCCGGTCTCGACACCAGAGAGCGAGCGCAGCCGCACGGCCGAAGTAGTCATGCTCTTATTTCAGTTCAAGGATCTGGGCAGTGCACGAGAAAAGGTAAAACTCTGCTGTTGACGAGTTCCATTTCTGCACTCAAATGCTCCGCATGTTCCGTTTTCAGAAACAAAATGGTGGCGGGGCGGATTGTGAATAGATGCGGTGCTGGCGTGGTACCGAACGGGCGGCGTGTGCGCTGTACACAGGGGAAAGCCGCTCAACCTTGACGGTTTGAGGTTGAAAACCTAAGCTCAAAGCATGGGGGCATTCGAACTGCGGCAGCACGCTGATGCCTCCATTGTTGTGTTTCAGATTCCACTTTGACACAAGGCTCGCATGACCATTCCCTATTTTTGGCAGTACCTTCCGCTCCTGTTGCAGATTCTGGTTGCATTCGGGATGGCGGCGGGCATGGTGCTGGCGTCGTGGTTCATTGGACGGCACCGCAATACGAAGGTCAAGCTCTCGACCTACGAGTGCGGCATTGAGCCGGTGGGCAATGCGCGCGGGCGATTCAGCGTGCGCTTCTACATGGTGGCAATGCTGTTCATTCTGTTCGACGTGGAAGCCGTGTTCATGATGCCGTGGGCGGTGATCTACAAGCGGCTGCCGGCGATCACAGGGAGCCACCTGTTCGGCTTCTGGGAGATGGTGGTCTATCTCGGCTTTGTGGCCGTCGGGCTGTTCTACATCGTGCGCAAGGGGATCCTCGACTGGAGCTCCGACAAGGCGGATCTTTAATGGCAGTGGACGCTGTGAAAACGACGCTCGCGGACAAAGCCGCGGTTCTGGAAGCCATGCCGGAGCATCCGGCGATCAAGGCGATTCTGGCAGCAAACCCCGAAATCCTGACCGACGCCCGTTATGACAACGGCGAGTTGACGCTGACGATTGCGCCGGAAGCGATTGTGGCCGCAGCAAAGACTGTGCTGGCGGCTGGCTATAACGCCTTTCAGGACATGACGGCGGTGGACTGGTATCCTTCAGCGCCACGGTTCCAGCTGAGCTACCACATTCTTTCGCATGCGCAGAAGGAGCTGATCCGGCTGCGCGTGCTGCTTGAAGAGGCCAACCCGGCAGTGGAATCGCTGACCGCGGTGTGGCCAGGCGCAAACTACTACGAGCGCGAGGTCTTCGACCTGTTCGGCGTCCGCTTTGAGGGCCATCCGAACCTGCGGCGGATCATGATGCCGGAGGAATGGGAAGGCTATCCGCTGCGCAAGGATTACCCGGTGGAGGGTTACCGCTAATGGAAACGATCGGCACTCCAATCGTGGAAGTCCCGAAGGCAGAGGGCGCACGGGATCAGCACATGGTGCTGAACATGGGCCCGCAGCACCCTTCGACGCACGGCGTATTGCGGCTGGTGCTGGAGCTGGACGGCGAGATCGTGGTGCGGCTCTATCCGGAGATCGGGTACCTGCACACGGGCATTGAAAAAACCTGCGAAGCGAAGTTCTATCAGCAGGTGGTGCCGCTGACGGACCGCGTGGACTATCTGGGACCGCTGGCAAACAACCTCTGTTACTGTTTGGCCGTTGAGAAGCTGCTGCAGCTGGAGATTCCGGAGCGCGCGCAATGGATCCGAGTGCTGCTGACCGAGCTGACGCGCATCAATTCGCACCTGATCTGGCTGGGCACGCACGCCATGGACATCGGCGCGCTAACCGTCTTCCTCTACACCTTCCGCGAGCGCGAAGACATTCTGCGCATCTTTGAGATGGTGGCCGGGCAGCGGATGATGACCAGCTACTTCCGCATTGGCGGGCTGGCGATGGAACCGCCGCTGGACATGTTCGACCGCATCCGCAAGTTCATCTCGACCTTCCCGGAGAAGATCGACGAATACTCGAACCTGCTGACGGGCAACCCAATTTTCTACAACCGTCTGAAGGGCGTGGGATACATCTCCGCCGAAGACGCGGTGGCGCTGGCCGTGACCGGCCCTGTGATGCGCGCGTCGGGCATCGACTTCGACCTGCGGCGGGATATGCCGTACTCGGGCTACGAGAAGTTCCAGTTCAAGGTGCCGGTCTCGACCGACGGCGACTGCTGGGCACGTTACCTAGTCCGCCTCGAGGAGATGCGCGAGAGCGTGAAGATTATTCAGCAGGCGCTGGACGGCATGCCGGAAGGCCCCGTCAAGGCCGACGCGCCGAAGATCGTGCTGCCGGATCGCGAAAAAATGAAGACCCAGATGGAGGCGTTGATCCATCACTTCAAGATCGTGACCGAAGGCTTCAACGTGCCGGCCGGCGAAGTGTTCCAGATGATCGAGTCCGGACATGGGCAGGTAGGCTACTACGTGGTTTCCGACGGCACGGCGAAACCGTATCGTGTGCATATGCGGTATCCGGGATTTGCCACACTGCAGGCGCTGGAAACGATGTGCCAGGGACGGATGATTGCCGACGTTGTGGCGGTGATCGGTTCGATCGACATTGTGCTGGGAGAGATTGACCGCTAGTGGCGGGGCTTTACGTGGAGTTGTGGGTGTCGCTGGCATCCCTGTTGCGCAGCTACACCGCAGTCCACGGGTTGAACGGGGACCGGCAGGCGACCGTGGAACTGGGCGAGACGCGCATCACCGTGCGGCACGCCGCGAGATGGCTGGAACTGGAGCGCAGCGAGGCGCAAGTTGCGTGGCGGCGCGAGGACGGAACCAGCGGAGAGCTTGAGTTGACGGAGTCCGGAAGATTGCGAACGGGCGTGAAGGAAGAGGAGATGGATATGGCCGCCGAAGCCTGGGCACGGGAGCTGATGCAATGACCGAGGAAACGATGAGCGTCTTCTCGCCGGAGCTGGCAGCACGCTTTGACAAGCTGGTGGCCAAGTATCCGGTGCGCCGTTCGGCGCTTGTGCCGATGCTGCTGTACGCGCAGGACGAGGTGGGATACCTGTCTGACGCGGTGATCGCGGAAGTGGCTGAGCGGATCGGCATCACGCAGTTGGACGTGCGCAACGTGGCGACGTACTACTCAATGCTGCGCTTCAAGCCAGCGGGCAAGTACAACATCCAGGTGTGCACCAACATCAGCTGCATGCTACGCGGCGGCTACGAAATCTTCGAAAAGTTCCAGGACGAGTTGGGCATTGGGCACAAGGGTGTGACCGCCGACGGCGTGTTCTCGCTCGAAGAGGTCGAGTGCATCGGTGCCTGCTGCTGGGCTCCAGCGCTGCAGGTGAATTACGACTTCCATGACGAGCTGACACCGGACAAGGTGCCGGCGATCCTCGACGAATATCGCGCGAAGGCAGCGCAGGGAGGGAAGAATGCCTAGACTGGTCTCCCATCCCGATGAGGTAAAGATCGTCTCGAAGCGCTTTGGACAGGGCGCTGCGGACATCAATAAATATGTCGAACTCGGCGGCTACGAGTCGGCGAAGAAGTGTCTTGCGCAGGGGCCGGACTGGATCATCAGCGAGATGAAGGCCTCTAATCTGCGCGGGCGCGGCGGTGCTGGCTTCCCGACGGGCATGAAGTGGAGCTTTGTGCCGAAGCAGAGCGCGAAGCCGAAGTACGTGCTGGTGAACGGCGACGAGAGCGAGCCGGGCACCTGCAAGGATCACCTGATCTTCCTGCACGATCCGCACTCGGTCATCGAGGGCACGATCATCGCGGGTCTCGCGATCGGCGCGAAGTTGGGCTTTATCTACCTGCGCGGCGAGTACCGCTACCTGCTGGAGAATGTGGAACGCGCCGTGGCGCAGGCCTACGAGAAGGGCTTCCTCGGCAAGAATATCTTCGGCTCGGACACGGAGTTCAACATCATCACGCAGTCGGGCGCGGGCGCGTACGAGGTCGGCGAAGAGTCGGCACTGATGGAGTCGCTCGAAGGCAAACGCGGTGTGCCGCGCATCAAGCCTCCCTTCCCTGCTGTGGTGGGACTCTATGGCGGACCGACGGTCATCAACAACGCCGAGACGATTGCGACGGTACCGCACGTAATCGAGATGGGCGGCGAGGCCTTTGCCGCAGTAGGCACGCCACGCAACGGCGGTACGCGCCTGTTCGGACTGAGCGGCCACATTGCGAAGCCGGGTGTGTATGAACTGCCGATGGGTTACAACCTCAAGAAGATGATCTACGAGGTGGGTGGCGGCGTGCGCGGCGGACGCGCGCTGAAGGCTGTGGTACCCGGTGGATCATCAACGCCGGTGCTGCTGCCGAACGAGATTGAGAACATCGGCATGGACTTCGACCAGGTAGGCAAGGCCGGATCGATGCTGGGCTCGGGCGGCGTGGTCGTGATCGACGACCAGACCTGCATCGTCGAGTTTGCGATGCGCACCATCAGCTTCTATCAGCATGAGAGCTGCGGATGGTGCATTCCGTGCCGCGAAGGAACCGACTGGCTGAAGAAGGCGCTGACGCGCTTCCATGCCGGGTTTGGCACGGCGAAGGACATCGACAACATCGAGTATCTGGCGAGCAATATGATGGGCCGCACCTTCTGCCCGCTGGGCGATGCGGCGGCGATGCCCACGCTCGGATTCGTGAAGAAGTTCCGCAAGGAATTTGAAGACCACCTGAACGGCAAGCCCTGCCCGTATGCCAAGCACGCAGACTTGGCCGTTGTGTAGCGAGCGCGGAGACGAATGGCTGACGTAACTTTCACAGTCGATGGAAAGAAGCTGACGGCCCCGGCCGGAACGCTGCTGATCGAGGCGTGCCGCAAGGCGGGCATCGAGATCCCTGCTTTCTGCTACTACCCGGGCCTGAGCCTGCAGGCGGCCTGCCGCATGTGCGTGGTGCGCCAGGAAAAAGTTCCCAAGCTGCAAACCGCGTGCACGACCACTGTGGCCGAAGGGCAGGTGTTCATCACCGAGTCCGCAGAGATTGCACAGGCGCGCAAGGCGACGATCCAGTTGCTGCTGGGCAACCACCCACTGGATTGCCCGGTGTGCGATGCGGGCGGCGAGTGCGAACTGCAGGACATGACCTTCAAGTACGGCGCAGGCGAGAGCCTCTACACGGACGCCAAGAACCACCGCGAGGAACAGCAGTGGTCGCCGGCGGTGTTCTATGACCGGCCGCGCTGCATCCTGTGCTATCGCTGCATCCGCATGTGCGGCGAGGGCATGGATGTGTGGGCGCTGGGCATCCAGAATCGCGGCTCGCGCGCGGTGATTGCGCCGAACGAGGGCGACCACCTGGACTGCGAGCAGTGCGGTATGTGCATCGACGTTTGTCCGGTGGGCGCGCTAACTTCCGGCAGCTACCGCTACAAGACGCGGCCGTGGGAGATGAACCACGTTTCGACGGTCTGCACGCACTGCGGCGATGGCTGCAAGGTAACGCTGGGCGTGCACACAGCCAACGACGGCACGGAGATCATTCGCGCGGACAACCGCGACAAGAGCGGCATCAACGGCGACTTCCTCTGCGCCAAGGGCCGGTTCGGCTTCGACTTTGTGGAGAGCGCGGAGCGGCTGACACAGCCGCTGGTACGCAATGCGCAGGGCAAGCTGGAGCCTACAACCTGGGAGCATGCGCTGCGCACGGCAGCGGCGAAGCTCAAGGACGTTCGCGACAGCAAGGGCGGTGCGGCAATCGGCGTCATCGGCAATGACACGATGACAAACGAAGAAGCGTACCTGTTGCAGAAGCTGGCGCGCACGGCACTGGGCACGAACAATATCGATCATGCCCGGACGGCGGACTTCGCAACGTTTGCGCAGGAGCTGGCAGGCAAGCAGAACCGAGCGGCGAGTCTGCGCGCGATTGCAGAGGCACCGGCGATTCTGCTGGTGGGCGGCAATCCGACCGACGAGCATCCGCTGCTGGCGTGGGAACTGCGCGCCGATGTGCGGCTGAATCATGCCCGGCTCTATGTAGCCAACACGGCAGAGATCAAGCTGGAGCGGCAGGCGAAAGCCACCCTGAAGGTGAAGACCTACGACGAGCTGGCTGCCTATCTGGGCGGTGCAGCGGGCAGCGATGCGGCGTTCCGCGAGGCTGTACAGGCCGAGGAATCGCTGGTGGTGGTGATTGCGCCCGAAATTGCTGGCAAGCAGCTCGAAGCGTTGATGCAGTGGGGGCTGGGCCGCGAGGGCGTGAAGTTTGCGCTGCTAGGCGACCATGCGAACTCACGCGGCGTGGTGGACATGGGCCTGACACCCGATCTGCTGCCTGGCTACACGCCGGTGGCGGAGCCGGGGGCGTTCGCGGCGGAGTACGCAGGCATGCCGGCGGTGGCGGGCAAGCCGCTGGCGGAGATGCTGAAGGGCGAGCTAGGAGCTCTGCTGGTGGTGGGTGCTGATCCGGTTGCACAGCAGAAGATTGCGCCGGATGCGCTGAAGAACACGTTCGTCATTGCGCAGGATCTGTTCCTGACACCGACGGCGGCGCTGGCGGATGTGGTCTTCCCTGCTGCGAGCCTCTACGAGAAGACCGGCACGGTGACGAACACGTACGGTGATCTGCAGTTGGCAAAGAAGGCAGCGGACCGCGCGGGCGTGAAGTCCGACTTCGAGATTTTGGTGCGGCTCGGGGATGCGCTGGGCGCGGAGATCAAGAAGCTGGTGCCGTTCGGAAAAACGAGCGTCACGGCCGATCTGGGACAGTCACGCGGTGCGCAGGCGGGCGAAGCTGACCGGCACGCGGTGTGGCTTGCGGCTCAGGGGCTGGAACTGAAGGTGAGCCCGTTCGATCCGCTGGCGCTGCTGGATGAGATTGAGCGGCTGGTGCCGGGTTACAAGCTGGACCGGCTGAACCTGTTCGGCGGCAACGACGTGACGACTGAGCCGGGTTTTGTACCGGTCTCGCAGCTCACTGCCACGACGCCGGTTGCGCCCTCGCACGACGGGTTGTTCACCTCGGGCCTGTTGGGACGCTATAGCAACTCGCTCAAGGAACTGGAGAAGCACCAGAGCGCCGAAACTGCGGCAGCTGTGGCGGATTAGTCGTTGTTCGATTTTTTGAAAGGCTGAAGACCCGTGACGATTTTGCAGTTTTTCCTGTGGAGCTTGCTGAAGATCATCCTTGTGGTGGTGGTCTTCCTGGTGGGCGTCGCTTACACGGTGCTGCTGGAGCGCAAGCTGGTGGGCCGCATCCAGAACCGCTGGGGACCCAACCGCGTAGGCCCGTTTGGCCTGCTGCAGCCGCTGGTCGACGGCGCGAAGTCGTTTCTGAAGGAAGACATCATTCCCACGGCGGTCTACAAGCCGCTGTATCTGCTGGCGCCGGTTCTGTCACTAGGATGCGCGTTGATTTCGATCGGCGTAGTGCCCTTCGGATCGGCTGAGATTCAGGCGCCCGGAGGTTTCCGGGTCTTCGAAATCTCCGACGTGAACATTGGCCTGCTGGTGATTCTCGGCATCACTTCACTGGGCGTGTATGGGATTGCGCTCGCAGGCTGGTCCTCGAACAACAAGTTTGCGCTGTTCGGCTCGCTGCGTTCTTCGGCTCAGCTGATCAGCTATGAACTGGCGTTGGGACTGGCGCTGGTGGGCGTGGTGTTGCGCGCTGGCACGCTGAATCTGCGCGAGATTGTTGAGAATCAGGGCGCACACGGCATCCTCTCGTGGAACATCTTCGGCGGATTCCAGATTGTCGCCTTCTTCATTTACCTGATGGCGGCCTTCGCGGAGACCAACCGTGCACCGTTCGATCTGCCAGAGGCTGAGAGCGAACTGGTGGCGGGCTACCACACCGAGTACAGCTCGATGAAGTTCGCGATGTTCTTCATGGCCGAGTACGGCAACATGATCAACGTGGGCTGCGTGGCAACGCTGCTGTTCCTGGGCGGCTGGACGAGTCCGTTCGGCAACCTGATTCCGACGCCGCAGAACATTGTGCTGCAAGCACTGCTGCCAATGTTCTGGTTTGTACTCAAGGTTTTCAGCTTTCTGTGTCTCTACGTGTGGGTGCGCGGTACTCTGCCGCGCTTCCGCTACGACCAACTGATGAACTTCGGATGGCGCTACCTGATGCCTCTGGCCATCCTCAACATTGTCGCCACGAGCCTGTGGCTGGCGTACTAAGTGATTGAACGATGCATCTGATCCTGTTTCTGATATTCGCCGCGCTTTGCCTGGCTGGGGCTGTGAACCTACTGTTCCAGACTCACCCGATCAACAGCGCGCTGTCATTGATCGTGGTCATGACCTCGCTTGCCGTGCTGTATCTGCTGCTCGGCGCCGAGTTTCTGGCCGCGGCGCAGGTGATTGTCTACGCAGGCGCCATCATGGTGCTGTTCACCTTCGTTGTGATGCTGCTGAACGCCGGACGCGAGGAGCGTACGCTGGGCAGCCGCGCCTACTGGGCGGTCGGCTTCCCCTCTGTGGCAGTGCTGCTTGCAGTGCTGGCCACAGTGGTGATCCACGTGACCGGACTGGGGACGGCGGCGCTGGGCGATAACCTCTCAAGCCAGCCTGGGCAGACCAATCTCGACCAGCTCAGCACGGTGCTGTTTACCGACCTGCTGCTGCCGTTCGAGGTCACATCGGTGCTTATCCTCGTCGCAATTATGGGCGCGGTGGCGCTGGCGCGGCACACGGAACCGGAAAGGCCGGTGAGCAAATGAGCCACTTATTTCAGCAGGACGTCTCTCTTTCGCTCTATCTGCTCTTGAGCGCCATTCTGTTCTGCCTGGGAGTAATTGGATTCCTCGTCAAGCGCAACCTGATCACGGTCTTCATGTCGATCGAGTTGATGCTGAATGCAGTGAATCTTTCATTCGTCACCTTCGCGCACCAGTTGCACGCGGTGAAGGGCCAGATTTTTGTCTTCTTTGTCATGATGGTTGCCGCGGCTGAAGCCGCCGTTGGACTGGCCATCATCATTGCCGTCTTTCGCGCCCGCGCCACGCTGGCCGTTGACAGAATCGACCTGATGAAACTATGAACGGCTCCTTGCATTTGTGGTTGATTCCGCTGCTTCCCTTCGCCGGTTTCGTGATCAACGGAACCATTGGCAGGAAGCTTCCCAAAGCCTTGGTGACGGCGGTGGCGCTGCTGGCGCCGCTGGCATCGCTTGCTGTGGTGGGTGCGGCCGTGGCCTCGAATGCCGCGCTGCCCTACGTTGAGACCTGCCCGTTGGGCTGGATCAACGCGGGCACGCTGCACATCGACTTCAGCTTTGTGCTCGATCATCTGTCGATGCTGATGCTGCTGGTCGTTACGGGCGTGGGCTTCGTGATCCACATCTACTCGGTCGGCTACATGGGCGAGGAGGAGGGCTACTGGCGCTACTTCTCCTATCTGAACCTCTTCCTGTTCTTCATGACGGTTCTGGTACTGGCCGGTAATGCGCTGTTGATGTTCGTCGGCTGGGAGGGCGTGGGCCTCGCGTCGTACTTGCTGATCGGCTTCTACTTTCAGCGCAAGTCGGCTGCGGATGCGGGCAAGAAGGCGTTCATCGTCAACCGCATCGGCGACTTCGGCTTCCTGATCGGCATGTTTCTGCTGCTGGCAAACTTCGGCACGCTGACCTTCAGCGAGATTTCTGCCAAGCTGGCGGCGAATCCGAATCTGACCGGCGGAATCCTGACCGTGACGGCGCTGTGCCTGCTGGTAGGCGCGACGGGCAAGAGCGCGCAGCTCCCCCTGTATGTCTGGCTGCCGGATGCGATGGAAGGCCCGACGCCGGTCTCCGCCTTGATTCACGCAGCCACGATGGTGACGGCTGGCGTTTACATGATCGCGCGCACGCACTTCCTGTTTGACCGCGCGCCGCTGGCACTCACGGTGGTTGCGATTGTGGGCGCGGCCACAGCGTTGTTCGCAGCGACAATTGGTCTGGTGCAGAACGACATCAAGCGCGTGCTGGCGTACTCGACCGTTTCGCAACTTGGCTACATGTTCCTGGGATGCGGCGTCGCAGCGTACTCGGCGGCGGTCTTCCACTTGATGACGCACGCCTTCTTCAAGGCGTTGCTCTTCCTTGCGGCCGGCTCGGTGATTCACGGAATGTCCGGCGAGCAGGACCTGCGCAAGATGGGCGGGCTGCGCAAGCATATGCCAGTCACGTTCTGGACGATGACTGCGGCAGTGTTCGCGATCGCTGGCTTCTTCCCACTGGCTGGCTTCTTCTCAAAGGACGCAATTCTCTACGCAGCGTTCGTGCAAGGTGGAAGCGGCCTGGTGTTCTGGTTTGTCGGCCTGGTTACCGCGTTGCTGACCGCCTTCTACATGTTCCGGCTGTGGTATCTCACGTTCTTCGGCGAGCAGCGCAGCCACGATGTACACCCGCACGAGAGTCCGTGGTCGATGCTTGGGCCGCTGGTGATTCTTGCAATTCTCTCGGTATGCGGCGGCTGGATTGGCAGTGAACGGATGGCGGAGTTCCTGGCGCCCTCGGTGGGTGAGCATCCTCTGACCGGTGGCAGCAGCGGGCTGGAGATTGGCCTGAGTATCCTGGCAGTCGTGGTCGCAGCTCTAGGCTGGTTCATTGCGCACGTGCTCTATAAGCAGAAGCCCGAGGCTCCGGCACAACTTGCAGCTGCGGTTCCTGCGGGTTACAAGCTGCTGCTGAACAAGTATTACGTCGACGAGATTTACGCGACGTTGTTTGTGAAGCCACTGCTGGTGATCTCAAAGTTCTTCCTTGAATGGGTCGTGGACTTCGCGATCCTTGGTGGGCTGGCGTGGTTGCTGGCAGGCATTGCGCAGTTCACCGGCGCGATTCTGCAACGTTGGCAGTCGGGCAACATCCGATCGTACGCAGCCTGGCTGGCGCTGGGTGCGGCGGCGCTGCTGCTGTTTGTGCTGGTGCCTTGGAACTCGGTGCTGGCCAACTATGGGATTCATCTCGGCATGGTGGGGCGCTAAATGAACGAATCGATACTGACCCTGATCCTTCTCGCCCCGCTTGCTGGAGCACTGCTGATTGCGATTCTGCCGGATCGCGGCAAGCTTCCGGCATGGATCGCACTTCTCACTTCACTGGCGACGCTGCTGTTCACTCTGCATCTGCCGGCGCACTTTGACAGCGCCAAAGCGGGCTTTCAGTTCGAGATCAACCGGCCGTGGATCGAAAACCCGGCGATTGCATATCACGTTGGCATTGATGGGCTGAGCCTGTGGCTGGTGGTGCTGGTGGGGCTTCTGGCACCGGCTGGCATCGTGGCAAGCTGGAACGCGATCACCAAGCGGCGCAAGGTCTTCTACCTGCTCTTCCTGGTGCAGCAGACGGCGATGCTGGGCGTGTTTATCTCGCTCGATCTGCTGGTCTATTACGGCTTCTGGGAACTGTCGCTGGTCCCGATGGCGATCTTGATTGCGATGTACGGCCGCAAGGAAGGGCCGAAGGCAGCGACGAAGTTCTTCCTGTTCACCTTCATTCCTTCCGCCCCGCTACTGGTCGCAATCCTGTACCTCTACGCGAAGATCGGCTCGTTCGACTTCAGCACGGTCCAGTTCGGCATTGCGGCAGGTGTTGTTCCAGCGAGTGCGCTGTGCTGGGTGGCGCTGGCGTTCCTGTTCGCTTTCGCAGTGAAGGTACCTGTGTTCCCGCTGCACGGCTGGCTGGCTGACACATTTGCTGAAGCACCGGTCGCGATGGCAATGGTCGTTGCCGGCAAGCTTGGCCTTTACTCGATGTTGCGCTTCCACGTCGGGCTCTTCCCTGTTCAGGCGCGCGAAGTGGCTCCGTGGCTCATTGCGCTGGCTGTGATCGGCATTCTCTACGGAGCGTGCCTGGCTCTGGTTCAACGTGACTTCTGGCGGCTGCTGGCCTACGCCGCTGTCAGCCACCTGAGCCTGATTGTGCTCGGCATTTACGGCTTCACGTTCACCGGCTGGGACGGCGCGATCTACCAGATTCTCAACCACGAAACAGTGGATGCCGCACTGTTCGTGCTGCTGGGTGCGCTGGAACTGCGCTACGCGACGAGCACGATTGCCGCATATGGCGGTCTGGCGGCAAAGATTCCACAAGCGGCCACGCTGTTTGTACTAAGTACGCTGGCGATGATTGGCCTGCCACTGATGAACGGATTCGTGGGTGAGTTCCTGATCCTCTCAAGCACGTTCTCCGGCGTGAGCCGTGGCTGGGCTGTGACCGCTGCCGTTGGCATCATTCTGGGCGCAGCGTACATGCTGTGGCTGGTGCAGCGACTGTTCTACGGACCGGAGAGCGAACTGGCAGCGAAACCAGCACGCGATCTACGCGCAGGGGAGCAGCTTCTTCTCTGGCCCTTCGTGGTGCTGATGTTCATCATGGGCGTCGCACCCACTTTTTGGATCCGCACGATCGAAGACCGCAGCGGTCCGCCGACACTGAAAGGCGCTGTCACCTTGACTCAATCGAATTTGACGATTGAATCCGCAGGGGAGGGCCGTCGATGAATTCCGTCGATACGCTTCGCATTCTCCCCGAGATTGTCCTGACGCTGACGGGCGTGCTGATCATGGTGATCGACGCGGCTCTGCCTGCGTCCATTTCACGCCGCGGGCTGGGCTGGGTTGCCGCGTTCGGCACCGTGGGCGCGCTGTGGACGAGCCTTGGACAGCTGACCTTACCGGTGGGCACCGGCTTCTATGGCACGGTGGAAACCAGTCCCTTCACGGTCTTCTTCCATGTGCTGATCTGCGGCATTGTGATTGTGGCTGTGCTGCTGGCGCTGGATGCGCTGCCGCCGGACACGCACCACCAGGGAGAGTATTACGCGCTGGTGATTTTCGGCGCGGTGGGCATGTGCCTGATGACCAGCGCGGTCGAGCTGCTGCTGGTGTTTATTGCGCTGGAGATTTCGTCGATTTCAACCTACGTGCTAGCAGGCTGGAACAAACAGACCGGCCGCGGGCCTGAGGCTGCAATCAAGTACTTCCTGCTGGGCAGCTTTGCCACTGGATTCCTGCTCTACGGCATTGCGATGATTTTTGGGGCCACAGGAAGCACGCAGCTGTATGAGATTGCACATGCACTGAATGCACCGACGCAGCCCAACCTCGTTCTCATCATTGCAGCGTTGGCGCTGATGCTGGTGGGAATTCTGTTCAAGGTCTCGGCTGCGCCGTTCCACCTGTGGACGCCAGATGTTTACGAGGGCGCGTCATCGCCCGTGGTTGCGCTACTTTCAACCGCACCCAAGGCCGCTGCATTCGCATTGCTGCTGCGCCTTCTGTATGAAGCGTTCCCCTCGTTGCAGTCGTTCTGGACCCCGCTGCTCTGGATTGTCGCGGTGCTCTCGATGACGGTGGGCAACTTTGCGGCTCTGCGACAGCAGAATGTGAAGCGCATGCTGGCTTACTCGTCGATTGCGCATGCGGGTTACCTGCTGGCTGCTTTTGCAGGATTGCGCCAGGACGGCATTGCCGCGGCCAGCTTCTACACAGCTGCATACGCAGCAATGAATCTGGGCATCTTTGCGGTTGTCTCCGTCGTAAGCGGCTACGACGATCGCCTGCCGCTGATTCAGGACTTCCGGGGACTGCTCTACCGCTCGCCGGGTCTGGGCGGATTGCTGATCTTCTTTCTGATCTCGCTTGTAGGAATTCCCTTCACCGGTGGGTTCTTCGGCAAGTTCTATTCCTTCTCAGCCGCAGTGGGCGGCGGGGCTATCTGGCTGGCGCTGATTGGCCTGCTGAACTCCGGTGTGGCGGCGGCATACTATCTGCGACTGGCACTGGCCGCCGCGCAGCGCACAGAGGACACTCCGAGCGTTTCTGTTCCGCAGGCAGGTGCAAGCGCGCTGGCAGCACTGGCACTGGCGGCGGCAGCGACTTTGGCTCTCGGCATTGTTCCGGGGACTGTTCTGAAGGCTACCCAGGCCGGGGCACACACGCTGCGTCCGTTGGACAGCGAGACGACCACCGCACCAACCGCAAATATGCAGGTCAATCCATAGAGACAGAATTCGGAGCGCTGGTTTGCACCGCACAGCGCTCCGAACTGCTCGCAAGCAGATCCTGATAGTAGCGCACGTTGAGCGCAAGTACCCGCTCCTGCGAATAGCTCTCTTCCACCCACTTCCGTCCTGCTGCGCCCATCCTGCTTCGCAACGCTCCATCCTTCAGCAAGCGCAAAACAGCCTCTTCAATCGCTTTCGGCGAACCCGCCGGAATCAGGAGTCCTGTCACTTCGGGCACCACGGCGTCGCGCGCGCCCGTGGAGAGCGTCGACACGACGGGAAGCCCCGTCGCGGAAGCCTCCAGCACGGCGTTCGGAAAGCCTTCGCGGTGGGAAGGGAGAACGAGGACGTCCATGGCACGGTAATACGGTGCTGGCTCAGGAACGAAACCGGTACAGGTGACGCGCGGGTGCTGGAGAATGCGGGAACGGAGGCCGGTGCCAATGGCGTCTTCAGCCGCATCCCACCAGCCGATCAGCAGCAGGCGGGTACGCGGCTCGGCAATCAGGATACGGTCAAAGGCTTCAACAAGCTCAGGAACGCCCTTATCGCGCGTGAGGCGGCCAACGAACCCGATCACCAGGTCTTCATCTGCGAATCCCAGGCCTTCGCGCACGTGCTCTGGCCCCGGAGAGAAGCGCGCGGTGTCTACACCGACACTGCTACCATCCCCCAGCATCTGCAACTTTTCCGGCTTTGTGAGGCGAAGCTCGAGCGACCGCTCGCGCAAACTCCTGCTGTTGCAGAGCACCGTCTGCGCACAGGCCATGGTCAGGTACTCTGCAGCATGAAGAACTGTTCTTTTGAACCCGCGCGCGGTTTCAAGTTTCAACCCGCGCAGCAGGTAAACGCGCTGGTGAATTCCGGCAGCTACAGCTGCCATCATTCCGAGTAGCCCAATCTTCGGCGTGCCAAATTCAACCACATCTGGACGCACACGCAGGAGGCAAAGCCAGAGACGGACAAGCGACACAACGTCCCGAAGGGGCCGAATGTCCCTAGCTACGGGGATTTCTATCGCTTCAGCGCACTCCTCCGCAACAAGGCGGTCCAGCTCCTTACCGGGGCTGGAAACGATGGTGACGCGAAAACCGGATTCGCGCAGGGCACGCACCCGGCCTTTCAGCACAAGACTCGTCTGCGCAGAGGTTATGCCCAGGAGGATATGTGGTTGCGACGACGCGGAATTGAGCTGCAGTTGCCAACGATCTGACGCGTCCACCGAATGCTCCCTTGAGCCTGGAATTCCGAAAGCTGAGCGAAGCGCAAGGGACGGGTGGGACACCACCAGCCCAGACGCTTTTGAACAGCGCATGCCTACAACCGATAGGTCGGAGATACGGAAACATGCGGAGCCGGTGTGCCGAAGGTAGGCGCCTAGTTCAGTCAGGTGCCTGACGCACTTTTCAACACTGTGCCGATCTACAACACTTTTCCTTTAGATAAATCTTATACTGGTTTGGTATCGCAATAAGCCCTGTTGTAAGTTTCACGAAAGTTCATGACCAAGCGATTGAGACTCCTGCTTTTGCTCCCACACCTTGGCGGCGGTGGCGCAGAGCGCGTGTTTGAACTGCTTGCCCAGCATCTGCCTGCTGAAAGATACGAACTGCATCTTGGCCTGGTAACCAAAAGCAGCGAGATTAGAGACGAAATTCCGCGTTCCGTGACAATCCACCGTCTGGGAGCGTCCCGCGTGCGCGCCGGTTCATTAGGACTTCTGTGCCTGGTTTGGCGCCTGAAACCGGATGTAGTTCTCTCGAACATGGCGCACCTGAACTTCCTTGTTCTGCTGCTTCGGATTCTGTTTCCGCGCAGAACGCGGGTGCTGGTCCGCCAGAACGGCACGGTATCGCGGATGCTGTGTGACTCACGGAGTCCGCGCATGACACGGACGCTTTATCGCCTGCTCTATCGGCGCGCTGACACGGTGCTGTGCCAGTCGGCTGCAATGGCTCTTGACCTTGCACGCTATACCGGAGTGCGGCCAGAGAAGATCACGATACTGCCGAATCCCGTAGACATCAAAGCCATTCGAGCCACTGTGTCGCAAAGTGGGTGCCGATGGAGCGGGCCGGGGCCTCACCTGCTTTTCGTAGGCCGACTGGCTCCTGAAAAAGGAGCCGATCTGCTGCTTTCGGCCTTTGCGCGTCTACTCCAGAAGGTACCGACAGCCGACTTGACGCTGGCTGGCACGGGGAGCGAGGAAGCGAAGTTGCGACAGCAAGTACACGCACTTGGGCTGGAGGGCGCGGTGAGATTCCCTGGCTACACGTCTGCTCCTGCGGCTTACTACGTGAGCGCCTCACTCTTCGTTCTGCCGTCGCGACATGAAGGAATGCCCAATGCCCTGCTGGAGGCAGCGGCTGGTGGCTTACCGATTGTGACGACTCCAGCATCTGACGGCCTGCTGGAACTGGTGCAGGGACAACCTGGGGTGTGGGTCGCCAACGGGATTTCGTCAGGCGCGTTGGAAGAAGCGCTGACGACGGCGCTGAACGCAATTCGCCCAGGCCAGCGGTATGAGCACAGCTGGATTCAACCGTTCGAGCTCGTGAATGCGCTTGCGCGATATCAGGTCGTGATTGACGACGCGACGAACGGAACAGCGCACGCGGAGTTCAGTGAATGCACATTGCGTTACTGATTCCAACCATCGACAGGATCGGCGGAGCCGAGCGGCAGGTATTGCTGCTTGCGCACGGGCTTAGACGGCGCGGCGTGCGCGTCAGCGTAGTGGCACTTTCAGGAACCGGGGGCATGGAAGCTCAGGCACTGACAGCAGATTCGATTGGCTACGTCAGCCTGGAGATGCGCAAGGGGCTTGCCGATCCGCGCGGGTGGTGGCGGTTTCACCGCTGGCTGCGCCGTGAACGGCCTGACGTGGTGCATGCGCACCTGCCGCATGCAGCGTGGTTCGCGCGGTGGTCGCGGCTGATGGTTCCGAAGCTGATTGTGGTGGATTCGATCCACACTTCATCGACTGGAGCTGGGGGGCGCAGGCTCGGCTACCGAATCAGCGACTGGCTGCCAAGCGCCGTCACTGCTGTGAGCCAAGCGGTTGCGGATGCTTATGTCTCCGCCGGGATGGTTGCGGAAAAGCATCTGACTGTAATGCCCAATGGAATCGAGGCGAGTGCGTGGACGCGCGACGATGCGGCACGCACACAGACTAGACGCATGCTGGGCTTCGGAAAAGCGTTCGTCTGGCTGGCAGCGGGCAGGCTGGACCCCGTGAAGGATTATGCAACTCTGCTGCGGGCATTCGCTCTGATTGACGAGCCCGCACAGTTGCTGATTGCCGGGAGCGGTACGGAGGAAAGAAAGCTACGGCGACTCGTAGAAGAATTGGGGCTTGGCGCGCGAGTTTGCTTTCTGGGATTTCAGCCGGACTTGAAGCAATGGATGCAAGCGGCGGATGGATTCGTGTCTGCATCCCTCTGGGAGGGGCTGCCAATGGCAGTGCTGGAAGCGGCGGCGTGCGAGTTGCCTGCCGTGGTCACGGACGTGCCCGGAAACAACGAGGCCGTACTCAACGAAGAAACCGGACTGCGAGCGCCGAAGAAAAGGCCTGAGGCATTGGCGGCAGCGATGCGTCGCATGATGTGTGCGCCAGAGGAGCAACGCCGCGCCATGGGCGAATCTGCGCGGCGCGTGGTGCTGGAGCGCTACGATCTGGAACCCGTACTGGATAGCTGGGTAGAGCTCTATGGCGGACTGATAACACAGGCCGCTATATCGCGGTGCTCAGAAAGCGCAGGACCAAAACCGAACTAGAGTCGCGCCATCCTTTGCGCAACACGGCGCCGACGCGCGCGAAGACGAACTGCGGCGATTGACTCGCGGAGGTGCTCGACCACTCCCATGCGCTCTGCGTTTTGCTGCGCCATGACGTCATCAAAAGATGTGAACTGCTGCGCGTGACGAGCCAAAAATGCGCGCAGTTCGTCGGGAGCTTCGCGTGAGGCGGTGTTGGCATGAATGCAGATGGTCCAGAGGCCAGCGGGCTTTTCTTCCGGACTCCAGAGTTGCTGCGGAATCCACACGACTCCTCCGCGCACGACAGGCACGCGCGCTAGCCCATCTGAGAGTGCTGAGATGCCCTCGCTCTTGAGGGATCGCAGTGTCGCGGCGTCGAACCCATGGCGCGGCGCAACCCAGAGGCGCGGTGTAAGGCCATGGCCGCGCAGGATGCGGAGCCCTTCGCTGATCCAGGAATGCTGCGTCTCTTCCGGGACGCCGGCGAATTCAGTGAGCGGTGGCGCGGGTACCAGGCTTCGGCCCGGGCTTGCACAGAGATGCTGATACCCATGGAGCGCGATCACTGCGCCAGCCTGCTCCCATGCGTGCAAACGGGTCCAGAACTCGAGATCAGCCGGCTCACGCTGCAGTTCCGGGTCACGGTTGTCGGGTACAACTGCGAGGATGGGGCGGACTGCGAATTCGCGCAGAATGTGCTCGAAGCGCCTCCACGGCTCACGCGCCATGGTTGGACACAGATCATCGAAACGGAGCAGGTACTGTGCAGGTCGCGGAATCATGCTGCTTCTCCCATCTGCGCGGACAACAGGCGCCACGTCCACCAGCCAAGGAAGAGGAATGTGCTGACGGTCCACAGCGACGTGGCCAGAGAGATTCCGGCGATGCCCATTGATCGCATCAGCACCAGATTCAGGACGATGTCCAGAACCAGATTGATCAGGCCGCAATAGAAGATCAGATCCGTGCGGCGCATGGCGAGCAGAAAGCGATAAAACACGCGGCTTGTAACGAAGAACGGAATCTGCACCGAATACATGACCAGGACGGGGGCGACTACAGCCGTGTCGCGTGGCCCGAACGCGCCGTGCTGAAACGCAAGGCAGACGAGTACGTGCGCACCGAGCATCAAGGCCGCCGCAATGGGCACCGAGACGAGCGCGGTGATCCCCAACCACGTACGTAGGGTGTGGCGGCACTGGCCCCAGGCGCGGTGCGCTACAAGCTCAGCAAACGCGGGTGTCACGGCCGAAGCCACTGCGCCTCCCAGCAGGGTGAGCACAACGCTGACAAAGCGATTGGCATAGACCAGCGCAGACACACTTCCCGAAGGCAGCATTGCGGCCATTGCCTGATCGACGAGGAGGCCGCCGGAAGCGACGACACTGCTGAGCAGGACGGGGCCGTATTGGTGGGCCACCTCGCGCGTGGCTGCATCCATGCCGTACCAGCGCAAGCGAAAGCAGTACCCGCTCATTGCCATACTGGCCGACATCCACACCGCGTGCACGGCTGCACCCGCCACGGCAGCAAAGACCATGGCCCAGACGCCGAAGCGCTCTCCAAGGAAGAACGCACAAACGACGGTGAGAAGCGGCGTAATGACGGGCGCGAGAGCGGGCAGCGTGAAGCGGTCAAGCGTGTTGAGGACGGCCGTGCAGTTGGAGGCAATACCGGTAAGCAGAACGACAGGAAGCAGTCCGTAGAAGATGTGAACAGCGAGATCAAGCTTTGCCGGAGGAAAATGGGAGGCAATGAGCGGGAAGAACAGTCTCGCGCCGATAGCCATCGCAAGAGAAACAGCAGCGAGCTGCGCGCTGCTCCAGAGCATGGCGCTCGAGAGCAGTTGCTGCGCGCGTTGGTGGCCCTCAAGAGCACGAACGCGAACCAGCGTAGGCACAAGCGCCTGGTTCATCGACTCAGAGATGAGATTGATCAGCAGGCCGGGAATGAGCAAGGCCGCGAGGAATGCGTCCATCGCATCCGAACGGCCATAGACACCCGCAACGACGAATTCCTTGCCTGTGGCAACCAGTTTGACCACGACTCCAGCGGCAGTGACTGCCGTGGCGGCGCGGAAGATACGACGGTTGATGCTGAGGGGGGCAGTGTGCGTTGTACTTGCGCTCATGTTTCCACCCGGGCCGCGCGTGCTTGACGCAAGGACGCGTCCTGCCCCTCTGCTGGCAGGGACAGACGATGCGCAAGGCCGATGAGCGCAAACAAGAGCCACGTCATGCGGTTTTCACCCGTGGTACCAACCATGGATGCGACACAGAGGACGGCGAGCAGAGTGAGAAGCGCAATGCGCAGGACGCCATGTGTGTTGAATGCCATTGCGGTTGCGCAGGCGATGAGCGCGATGCCGATCGAGAGGCCAGCGATGCCACCCTCAACCAGTACGGACAACACGGTGTTGTGTGCGGTATCGATGGGAGCGAGGCCTGCAGCGCTGACAAAGGTGCCTGCACCGTGACCGAAGAACGGCGCATTGAGGAACGCGTGCCAGCCTGCGTCCCAGATGTTCACGCGCTGATTCAGATCTCCCCCCTGCACCTGCGCTGCAATGCTGGCGAGACGTGCAAGCGAGCCTGCAGGCAGGAGAAGGCTCAGGCATACGGCAAAGAGAGGAAGCGCCAACGCGCCGCCAAATACGAGGCGGCGATGCTTCTGCGCGAGCAGGACGACACAGCCGGTGAGAGCGACAAGGCTGGCAACAAAGCCGCCACGGGAAGCGGTAAGCAGGATGGCTGCTGTGCCAACGGGGATATACAAGGCCGCAACCCAGCGGAACCAGCGGCGCGGGTCGGCATCGAACACAAACGCGGCTACCGGCAAACCAAATGCGAGAAAGCGTGCCACATCATTCGGGTCCTGCCCCGCGGCCACAAAGCGAATCTCCGTGCCTGCGGCGGCGTTTGCGGCAAAAGCAACGGCCGTGAGCACGGCAAGCACCCATGAGCCTAGAAGCCAGGCGCAAAACACATCGCGCAGTTCTCGCTCGTCCGCGACGAACTCACGCGCGAGGGCGACGATCATCAGTTCCTGAAAGTAGCCTGGCAACCGCTCCAGTGTGGTTGCGGGATCGATGGACCAGAGACTCGTCGCGCACATCCAGAGAAAGACCGCCAGCGTGAGCACATGCAGAGGGCCGGGCGTGCGCACACGGCCTTCGCGGAAGACCGCGGGCACGGCAACCAAGAGCAGCACGACGCCGGTGAGCCGCGCAACGTTGCCCCAGGGCGCGCCGAAATCGAGCGAGTACTCCCATGGGACCGCGAAAACAAAAACGAGGAGCAATGCCCGGGCGACGGCGCGCATGGCTAGAACCTTTGCGAGTAGACGAGGCCCGCATAGATGCTGACGCCGGCGGCGGACTGGATAACCGATTCGGCGGTACGATTCCAGAGATTTTTGGCGGCGGAGTTGGGCACGAAGAGGATGTCGCGGTCTTGCGCGGGAAGGTCCGGGTCCTGGCCGTGCAGCAGGCGCTTCAAGTTAAGCGTTGTTACGGTGCGGCCGTCCTGCTGCTCACGGATCAGCAGCGCGTGAGTGAGCTTTGCGTTCTGCGTTGGACCCCAGGCCAGCGTGAGAGCCTGAAGCACAGTCAATTTCTGGCGTGGATCGACCGGAAATCCGCCGGGGCGCATCACATCGCCGATAACGTAGATCAGACCTGCGCGATGTACCTCGACAGTATCGCCCGCATGCAGTTCAGGGTTTTGAGCGCCGCTCGTACCGTCAATGACGACGGCCTGCGGAGGCAGCGTGGCATTGCGATGGGTGACCGTGACGAGCCGGCCAGCGATTGGTGTGAAGCCTGAGGCTGCGGAAATGAGATCGAGTAACTGATGGTGCACTGCGTAGGGATACACGCCGGGACGCGTCACCTCGCCAAGTACGGTGATGTCCTGCCCCGCGTACGAGACGACAATGACAGACACCTGCGGATGGAGCAGCATGCCTTTGGAGACGAGCGCTGACTCAATGGCACGCGCGGCAGCACTCTCATCCATGCCGGTGAGCGCGGTTTCTCCAATCATGGGCAGCATGGCTGTGCCTGCGTTCGATACTCGAACGCGGGCGTGAAACTCGGGCGTATGGAACTCGGAAACCTCAAGGACATCACCGGAGCTGATGGCAACGGCCATTGGCGGAGGAACCGCTGCGCCGTCTGCTGAAACACGAGAAGCGGCATCCCAGGTAACAGGAGCGTCAACCGGGTTGGGGGCCGAGCGCGTCTCCTGTGAGAGCGGCACGCGAGCGACGCCGGTGGGAAGTCCAGAGGTGCTGGGGGTGGGAGCCTGAGCGCCAGCGACGGCTGCACCAGCGACGCAAAACAGCAGCAGTGCGACGGCGGCTGGCGACGCGAGCGATTCCAGCAGAAAGGCGCCAGCGATGGCAAGCCAGGATGCCACGAAGAACGTGACTGCCAGCGCCACAATCCAGTTGGGACGCACTGGGCGCAAGGGCTGGCGAGCCCAGTCGACAACCTCGATGTTGGAGCTCTCAAGCGACGCGGTCAGTCCCGCCTCCTCAGCCTTGGACTGCACGGTGAGGTAGAGCTCCTGGTCGCGGTCGGCCTGCTGCCGCATGGCGGCGTAGGTGGCGGCCGCGGAATTGATCTGCATGCCGCGTTCCGTGCTTGCATGCAGGCTCTGCTCGAGCATCTGCTCACGATCGGCGGCGGCTTTCCATGCGCCCTGAAATAGGCCGATAAGACGCTTGTCCTGCGCGGCAAGTTGTCGGTCAATGTCGGCGAGTTGAGCACGAATCTCAACAGTGCGCGGGAAGTTCGGCCCGTGCTCAGTATTCAGCTGGCTAGATTCCTGCTCAAGCGTGCTCTGCTGGGTGTGAAGCTGAGTGAGCACGGCGGTGGCAAAGCCAGCATTCTGTGCCTGCAGCCGCGGATCGGACGCCAGAACGGATTCCGGCCCGCTGCGCAGCGCAGCGAGATACTGCGTCTGGCGGAGAATACGATCGGCGCGTGCTGCGACCAATTCCCTGCTCAACTCGTCAATCTCGACGAGTTCAGGATTGTGCTGCACTTCACTAGTTTGTGCGGCCGCGATGGTCTGAGGCGTATCGATCAGTCCATTCTGCTTTTGGAATTCGGTGAGGCGGCTGTTTTCAGCGTCGATGCGGGACTTGAGATCAGCAAGCTGCCGTGCGAGACCTTCAGTGGAGTCGGTGGTCGCGGCGACGCGCGCTGCAGTTTGCTGGGCGGCGTAGGCGTGGACGAGTGCATTGGCCACAGTGGCGGCAAGCGCCGGATCTGCCGCGCGGAAGCGGATCTGAACGATGGTGGTACGCGGCAGGGTACGGACTAGCAGCGCGCGCTGGAAACGGTCCAGCAGCCAGGACTGCGCACCCGGATCGGGCAAATCAGCCTTGAAGCCGGGGAAGCGCCGTGCGAAATCCCGCGCAAACGCAGGATTTGCGTAGAGCTTTTCACTGTTGATGACTCGCCAGGCTACCTGGTCGCTGCGAAGCAGGTTGGCAAGCGTCTCTACCTGCGTATCGGCGGCCCCGAGAGCGCGCTGCGGGACATCAGGCGTAGCGGCAAAGGCGCTGACCGGACCCGCCCGCAGGGAAACACGTACTTCCGCCTCATACATGCGCGGGACGAGAGCGCAATAGACCACGCACAGCGCCAGCAACGCGCCCACGGTTCCCATAAGGAAACCGCGGCGGCGGGCAAAGACAGCGCGAATCTCACGCAGCGTCAGCCATGTACTGCCCCGCCCCGCGTTCAGCGGTAGCGGGGCTGCATGCTGTCCATCCGCAGCGGAAGGCGGAACAGCCACAATACAGTCCTCGCTTGGCACGATCTGTGCAGGATCCTAGCGGCCAAGCCAGAATCAATAAAACCGCCAGAAAGTTACCTTTGATTTCGAGTTATTGTAGCAATTGTCCCAAAACGGTGCATATTTCCCAAGGAAAAACGCGTTGGCGCTTCTCTTAAGCCTACGCTTGACCCGTTCTGTACCAGTCGACGGTACGACGCAGTCCTTCGCGGAAATCGACCAGCGGCTTATAGCCAAGCAACTCGCTGGCGAGGCGAATATCAGCGAGCGAGTCGCGAATGTCGCCATTGCGGGTAGGCAGGTAGTTCGGCTTGCCCTGGTACCCGGTGAGATCGCAGAGGATGCGGAAGGTGTCGTTCAGGGTGATGCGGCTTCCGGTGGCGGTGTTCATGACGCGGCCGCTGACCTTCTCTGCAGGCGCTGCAGCGGCCAGCAGGTTGGCATGGACGACGTTGTCAATGTAGGTGAAGTCGCGGCTTTGCTCACCGTCACCAAAGATGCTGGGTTGCTCGCCAGCAAGCATCTTGCGGCAGAAAACGGCCAGTACACCGGAGTACTGCGAGGTCGGGTCCTGATGCGGGCCGAAGACATTGAAATAGCGCAGCACAACGGTTTCCAGGCCATAGACGCGTGCGAACGAGCCCATGTAGTGCTCAGCAGCCAGCTTGGCAACAGCGTAGGGCGAGATGGGGGCCGGTAGCATGGTCTCGACCTTGGGGAGCGTCGGAGTGTCGCCATAAGCCGACGAGGACCCCGCGTAAACGACGCGGCGCACACCGGCGGCGCGGGCAGCGACGAGCAGGTTGAGCGAGGCGGTAACGCAGTTGGTATTGGTGCTGACAGGATCAGCGACAGAGCGCGGAACGCTGGCCAGGGCGGCCTCATGAAACACGATCTCGACGCCCTCACACGCTCGAGCGCAGGCCGCAGGGTCAGCCAGATCGCCTTCAATGAACTCCATTGCCTCAAGACCGACGAGATTTTCGCGCTTGCCCGTAATGAAGTTGTCGATACCGCGAACCGAATCGCCACGCTTGAGCAGTGCGGCCGCAATGGACCGCCCGATGAATCCCGCAACGCCTGTAACAAGATACTTCGCCAACTTGTTTCTCCGTCCTTCGCGGCCAGGCCGCAATGGTCAGCATACAACTCTGGCCATGGGCTTCGAAAAAACACGTCCCAGGCTCTACAATCGATGCATTATGACGACCGCTGCCGAGGGCACCCTGAATGCCCTGAAGCATAAGATTGCGTCCCGCGAAGCCCGGGTGGGCATTGTGGGCATGGGTTACGTCGGCTTGCCTCTGGCTCTGCTGTTCAGCGGCGAGCGCTTCCGTGTCACCGGCTTCGACATCGCGGCCGACAAGGTGGCTGCCCTGAACTCAGGCGGCTCCTATATTGTGCGCATTCTGCCTGAGATGATTCAGGAAGCGCAGAAGTCGGGATTCCGAGCCACGACGGATTATGCGGAAATTGGCCAGATGGATGCAGTGATCATCTGCGTTCCGACACCACTAAACGAGTTTCATGAGCCGGACCTGAGTTATGTCACTGGCACGGTAAAGGCGATTGCGCCGCATCTGCGCGCCGGGCAGTTGGTCGTGCTTGAGAGCACGACATACCCTGGCACGACCGAAGAGGTTGTGGTGCCGCTGCTGGAGGCTGGGAACAAAGCTGGCCTGAAGGTGGCGCGCGGTGCGGAAACCGGGGGAGTGCACGTTGCGTTTTCTCCGGAGCGCGAGGATCCCGGAAACGAAACCGTTGCGCGCCATGACATTCCCAAGGTAGTGGGCGGTTGCGGCACAGCTGCAGCAGAATTGGCGGCCGGCTATTACGGGTCCATTTTCCGTCGCGTTGTGCCGGTCAGCTCTCCTGCCGTGGCGGAGATGACCAAGCTGCTGGAGAATATCTACCGCTGCGTGAATATCGCGCTGGTGAACGAGCTGAAGCAACTCTGCATGCGGATGGGCATTGATATCCATGAAGTGATCGATGCAGCGAAGACCAAGCCGTTTGGTTTCCAGGCGTTTTATCCCGGGCCCGGACTGGGCGGGCACTGCATCCCGATCGACCCTTTCTATCTTTCATGGAAGGCGCGCGAATTCGACTTCAGAACACGCTTCATTGAATTGGCGGGCGAAGTCAACATCAACATGCCGTACTTCGTTATCGAACAGCTTGCGGACGGACTGAACCGGCAGCGTAAAGCTGTGAATGGCTCGAAGGTGCTGCTGCTTGGGTTGGCATACAAGCGCGACATCGACGACCTCCGCGAATCGCCTTCGCTGACAATCATTGAGTTGTTGCGTGAAAAAGGCGCCGAGGTGTTCTACAACGATCCCTACTTCCCCACCGTGGGACAGGGCCGTCACTACGCGCTGAACATGACAAACACCCCGCTTGAGAACCTTGGGCAGTACGACGCCGTGATGATCGTGACCGACCACTCGAGCTACGACTATAAGGCAATCGTCGAGCAGTCAAAGCTGGTGGTGGATACACGCAACGCTACCAAGGGCATTGTTGCGGACAACATTGTCCACTGCTAAATCGAGGCTCGTCAGCCAAGAAAGCCCGCTATGATGGCGGGCTTTCTTTTTTTGTTGCTTGTTCTGAAATTTGTACACTGAGCAGCCTCAGGCGCTTGCGCCTGCAGATGCCGAAGCGATATGGTTCTGCCAGCGTCATCCAACGTAGCAATCACAGGGAGCAACGTGCATGTTTGTTCCGGAGACGTACCTGGCAGCACTCCTTCTCATGCTGCTGAGCATGCTGTGCTGGGGCTCCTGGGCCAATACTCTCAAGCTCTGCCCCGGCTATCGGTTTCAGCTTTTCTACTGGGATTACGCTCTTGGCGTAATGCTGGCCGCACTGCTGCTTGGGCTCACGTTCGGCTCACTGGGGCCGACGGGGAATGCCTGTCTAGCTGATGTTGCTCAGGCACCAGCGACCAGTCTTTGGCTCGCGGCATGTGGCGGCGTTGTCTTCAACGTGGCCAATCTTCTGCTTGTCGCAGCGATAGATATCGCAGGGCTCGCCGTGGCGTTTCCAATCGGAATTGGACTCGCACTGATCGTTGGCTCGGTGTGGAGCTATCTGGTAACGCCAACAGGCAATCCGCTTCTGCTGTTTGGTGGTGTCGCGCTGGTCACGGTCGCAATCGTGCTGGACGCCGCGGCGTATCGCAACCGTGAGAGGAATGCGCCATCCGCTACGACCCGCGGCATTGTGCTGAGCCTGGTGGCAGGCGTGCTGATGGGCAGCTTCTACCCGCTGGTGGCGCGCGCGATGACAAGCCACGATGGCAAGATGCAGCTTGGCCCTTATGCGGCTGCCATTCTATTTTCTCTGGGCGTGCTTGTTTCCACGCTCCCGGCAAACGCGTTCCTGATGTGGAAGCCGCTGGATGACAAACCGCCCGTCGACCGAAAAGAATACGGCACTGCGCGCATTGGTTGGCATTTCGCGGGCATTCTCGGCGGCATGATCTGGTGCCTGGGCACCATCTCCAATTTTCTCGGCTCAGGCGCACACAAGGTGGGGCCTGCGATTTCGTACTCCATCGGGCAAGGCGCGACGATGATTTCCGCCTGCTGGGGCGTGTTTGTCTGGGGCGAATTCCGCGGCGCACCAGCAAATGCACGACGCTATCTGGTGCTGATGTTCATCTTCTTCATACTTGGGCTCGGGTCCATCGCACTGGCTCCGCTGTTCTGAATCGCTTCATCAGAGGCCTCGTGAGCAATCAATCGATCCTTGTTATCGGCAGCATCAACATGGACCTCGTCGCCCAGACGCCGCGCATTCCCGTCGCGGGCGAAACGATAACCGGCACAGACTTTGCCACGACGCCGGGAGGCAAAGGCGCGAATCAGGCTGTCGCCGCTGCACGACTCGGAGCAGAGGTTGCCATGCTCGGCATGGTCGGTGAAGACGTCTTCGGCAGCACGCTGCTTGACACGCTGCAGCAAGCGGGTGTGCGTACGGAGTCTGTCGCGCGAGTTGAAGGGCCTTCCGGCATTGCCTCCATTGCAGTTGGCGCGCACGGCGAGAACAGCATTATTGTCGTGCCGGGAGCAAACGGCCGCGTTATGCCAGAGTTTCTGGACCGGAACGCGGATCTGATCCGCACCGCGGGAATCGTGCTGTGCCAACTTGAACTGCCACTCGAAACGGTCATGCACGCGCTGGAGCTCTGCGCGAGCCTGCACGTGCCTGTAATGCTGGACCCGGCACCCGCGGCAGCGCTTCCAGACGCAGTGTGGCAGCGCATTGCCTGGTTCACACCCAACGAAACCGAGGCCGCGCTGTATGTGGGCGCAGGGCTTGCGGCAGAGGAGGCTGCGACGGCGCTTTTGGCGCGCGGGCTGGACGGCGTGGTGTTGAAGCGCGGCGCGCAGGGCTCCTACGTGGCAACACACGACGGCGAGGGCTGTTGGGTTCCAGCCTTTGCAGTCCACGCCGTGGACACAGTAGCGGCGGGCGACTGCTTCAACGGAGCTTTCGCCGTTGCGTTGCTGGAGGGCCTGGATCCCTGGGCGGCGGCGCGGTTTGCTTCCGCGGCTGCAGCAATCTCCGTCACGCGGCGCGGCGCGCAGGCCTCAATGCCTACGCGCGCCGAGGTAAATCAGTTCCTGGCTGAACAGAGTTAGTCAAGAAACCAGCTTGCATTTCGGTTAGCCGCGCCACGCATCAAAACGGCCGGTGCGGACAGCGGCCGCCATGGCGTCAATGTCCGGGGCGAGCGTGCGGTCTGCCTCAAGACGCGGCACCACTGTGCGCACGACTTCATAAGCAGCCTCGACGGCTTGCCCTGCCTTCAGCGGACGCCGGAACTCGAGTCCCTGTGCGGCGCACATGAGCTCGATGGCCAGGACGCGCTCGGCGTGCTCGACGATCTGGCGCAGTTTGAGCGCGCCCGTCATGCCCATCGAAACGTGATCTTCTTTGCCTCCGTCCGTCGGGATGCTGCCGGTCGAAGAAGGGTGAGCAAGCACCTGGCACTCATTGATCAGCGCAGCGGCCACGATCTGAGCGATCATGAAGCCCGACGAGAGACCGGGGTCCGGCGAAAGAAACGCGGGGAGCCCCTCGTTGATGTCCGGATTGAGCAGGCGGTCAATGCGGCGCTCGGCAATGCCAGCGAGATCCGTAACGGCCAGCGCTGCGTAGTCAAAAGCATAAGCAAGCGGCGCACCGTGGAAGTTGCCGCCAGAGATCACAGCATCCGGGCCGAGTTCACTCTGGGGGAAGATCAGAGGATTGTCTGTGGCTGAGCCCGCTTCAGTCTCCAGCACGCTGCTGACATGCGACAACACGCCACGCACCGCACCGTGCACCTGGGGCATGCAACGCAGACAATAGGCATCCTGCACGCGCGTGTCGTGGTCGCGATGCGACTCGCGAATCTCCGAATTGGCCAGAAGATGGAGCAGGTGCTCAGCAGAAGCAATTTGCCCGGCGTGTGCACGCGCCTTGTGGATACGCGCATCAAAGGCAGCTGGGGTGCCCATCAGCGCTTCAAGCGCCATGGCTCCGGCAAGGTCTGCAAGTTCCACCACGCGCTGTGCGCGCGCCACGGCCAGCGCGCCGACTGCGGTCATGGCCTGCGTTCCATTCAGCAACGCCAGGCCTTCTTTGGCCGCCAGGTGTACCGGCTCGAGGCTGGCACGCCGCAACGCTTCGGCTCCGGGTATCCGCTCACCGTGATAGAACGCCTCGCCTTCACCGATGACAACAAGCGCAAGGTGCGCGAGAGGAGCAAGGTCGCCGCTCGCGCCAACTGAGCCCTTCTCTGGAATCACAGGATGCACACCGGCGTTGAGCAGTGACACGAGCAGGTCAAGCACCTGCGGGCGCACGCCACTGAAGCCCTTGGCAAGCACGTTGGCGCGCAGAAGGACCATAGCGCGCGACTCGCCTTCACTGAGGGGCTGACCGACACCGCCGGCATGACTTCGCACGAGATTCCGCTGCAACTCCGCAAGCTTTTCCGGCGGGACGCGCACGTCTGACAGCTTGCCGAAGCCGGTGTTGACGCCATAGACCGTATCGCCGGCGTCGAGGATCTGTTCGATGAGTGCACGGCTCGCCTTAACGCGAGCGTGGGCCTCCGGCGCAACAGCGACGGGGCGCATGCGCAGTGCAACATCTTCAATCGCCGTCAGCGTGAGCGGCTGACCGTTCAAAATCAGAGCATCCATAATTTTGATGCTAGGCGCGAGCCGGTTTGAGGTCCAGAAGGATTGCAAAGAGAAGATGGGAAATGCTGTGCGAATCGCCTATGATTTTGTTCTATGGCAATGGATTCCACTACACTCATGGATTCGTATGGGCGAATCATCCTTGCGGAGTTGCAGGAAAACGCACGCATCAGCACGGCAGAGCTTGCACGGCGCGTTGGTCTCTCTCCGACGGCCACGGCTGAACGGCTGCGGCAGATGGAAGAGAACGGCATTGTTCGCAGCTATACAGTCGAGATTGACCGCGAAGCGCTTGGTCTTGAAGTGTTGGCCTTCATCCGCATGAGCTGCGCTGGACAAAACTACAGGCGATTCATCGACTACGTGCAGACGCTCGAAGAGGTGCGCGAATGCCACCATCTGACGGGCGGCGACGACTTTCTGCTCAAGGTGACGACCAACAACATGGCGAACATGGAGGCGCTGATTGAGGCGCTGCTGCCCTACGGCAATCCGGTCACAAGCCTGGTGCTGTCATCGCCGGTGGAGCATCGGCGGTACGCGGTGACGGGCAAACTTGTCACGGTAATGCGCAAGCAGCAGAGGCGCCGCTGACGCGCGTTAAGAGAGCCCCAGAATGCGACGGTTGTGCGCCCCGTCGGAGGCCGATCCCGCGAAGTCATCAAAGGCACGATCCGTGACGGGCACGATGTGCTCACGAATGAAGCGCGCCCCTTCACGCGCGCCGACCTCGGGATGCTTCAAACAGCACTCCCACTCGAGTACGGCCCACCCCGGATAGTCGTATTGCGCCAGTTTGCTGAAGATGGAGCGAAAATCAATCTGGCCGTCGCCGAGTGAACGGAATCGGCCCGGGCGCTCGATCCAGTCCTGATAACCGCCGTAGACACCACTGCGACCGCTTGCGCGGAACTCCGCATCCTTGACGTGAAACGCGCGCACACGCTCGTGGTAGAGGTCGAGAAACGCGAGATAGTCCATCTGCTGCAGAACCATGTGGCTCGGATCGTAGAGAATGTTTGCGCGCACGTGGCCGCCAACGACGGAAAGAAAGCGTTCAAAGGTAGCACCGTCATGCAAGTCCTCACCCGGATGCAGCTCGAAGCAGACATCCACGCCTGCTTCATCAAACGCGTCGAGAATGGGCTTCCAGCGGCGCCCCAGCTCGGCGAAGGCTTCGTCGATGAGGCCCGCGGCGCGCTGCGGCCATGGGTAGAAGAAGGGCCAGGCGAGCGCGCCGGAGAATGTGGCGTGCGCACGGAGTCCGAGGTTGCGGCTGGCGCGGGCTGCGCAGTGCAACTGTTCAACTGCCCATGTCTGGCGCTCGGGCGCGCCACCTTGCAATTCCGGCGGGGCGAAGCTTTCGAGGAGCCCGTCAAACGCGGGATGGCTTGCAACGAGTTGCCCCTGCAGATGCGTCGACAGTTCTGTCAGTTCCAATCCCGCGTCGCGCAGGATGCCGCGAACTTCATCGCAATATGTGCGGCTCTCACTGGCCTTGCGCAGATCGAAGAGGCGGCGGTCCCAACTGGGAATCTGGACGCCTGTAAAACCCAATCCTGCTGCCCATGAGGCCATTCCTGCGAGACTGTTGAACGGCGCAGCGTCCGTAACGAATTGTGCAAGAAACACACCCGGTCCCTGGATCGTTTTCATCGCTTCCTCTCCACTAGAAATCGACCCAGCTACCACGCTGGCTGCTTTCAATGGCACGGTCAATGAAGCGCATGCCGCGCACGGCAGCCTCAATGCCGGGCAGCGTTTCCGGCAGCGGAACAGCAACGCCTGATTTCCATGCATGCAGACCGTCTGCCCACTCGCGATACAGCGAGGCAAATGCCTCAATGAAGCCCTCAGGGTGCCCGGCGGGAAGACGAACGATGGCGCTCGCGCTATCCCCCAGGTAGCCGCCAGCCGCGTGACGAATCTCTTCTGGTGCATCGAGCCAACGCAAGCGCAGATGGGCGGGGTCCTCCTGTCGCCAGTCAAGCGAGCCCGCTTCACCGTAGATGCGCAGGCGCAGGCCATTGGCCTCTCCCGCAGCCACCTGCGAGGCGAGTAACGCAACTTGTGCGCCGTTCTCAAGCCGTATCAGAGCCGTGCAATCGTCATCAACACGGCGGCCTTCAAGCGCGGAGCGAAGCGTGGCCTGCATCGACACAGTGCGCAGACCGCTGACGTACTCAAGCAGATGAAATGCGTGCACTCCTATGTCGCCGATACAGCCGCCGGGGCCGTTCAGCGCTGGATCTGCGCGCCACGCGGCCTGCTTCTGCCCAGTGAGTTCCACGGGGCGGCTCAGCCAGCCTTGCAGGTACTCGACAACGACCTTGCGAATGTTGCCGAGTTCGCCGCTCGCACAGATGTCGCGCGCCTCGCGCACCATAGAGTAGCCCGCGTAGGTGTGCGTCAGTCCGTAGGGGAGCTGCGATGCGCGAACTGCTTTCTCAAGCTCGAGTGCCTCGGCATACGTCGCAGTCGCGGGCTTGTCACTCATGACCGGGAAACCCGCGTGGAACGCGGCTTGCGCAACAGGAAGATGGAGCGCGTTGGGAGTGACGATGGTGACGAAATCGATGGCGTCGCTGCGGCCGCGCTCGCGCTCCAGCATAACTTCATAGCTCTCGTATGCGCGTGCCGGATCGATACGATACGTCTCCGCGGCGGCCCGTGAACGCTCTGGTACGTGCGAAAATGCGCCCGCCACGAGCTCGATTCCGCCGTCCAACTCTGCGGCCATGCGATGGACGGGGCCGATGAAGGCTCCCGGCCCACCGCCGACCATGCCCATGCGCAGTTTGCGATTGCTTGTCATCCTCTCACCCCTGCAGATGCGAAACAGCAGCATCTGTGCTTTCCACGTGATGACTACTGATTGACTCCGCTGGCGAGAAATCCACCATCGACCGCAATGATCTCGCCAGTAACGAAGGATGCCGCTTCGGATGCAAGATACACCGCTGTGCCTGCCAGCTCACGAGCCTCACCAAAGCGCCGCATGGGCGTGCGGAGAATCAACTCCTCACCACGCGGCGTGCCCTGAATCAGGCTTGCATTGAGCGGCGTGGGAAAAACGCCGGGAGCGATGGCATTCACGTTGACGCCGGTCTGCGCGAGTTCGATGGCCAGCACCTTGGTCAGCGACGCTACCGCGGCTTTGCTGGCGCAGTAAGCCGCAACATGATAGAAGCCGACAAACGACGTGAGCGATGCAATGTTGATGATGCGGCCGTATCCGGCGCGCACCATGGTGGCGCCGAAGATCTGACAACTGCGCAGGGTGCCGTTCAGGTTGACATCCAGCACGCGAGCCCAGTCTTCTTCACTAGTTTCAAGCGTGGGCACCTTATGCGTAATGCCTGCGGCGTTAACGAGGATGTCGATCTTGCCGAATTGCTGGAGCACAGCATCATTCAGCGCCTGCAACGAACTGCGATCCTGCACATCGCTGGCAATGGCGAGCGTGCGTTGCCCTGCTGCTTCAATCTCCGCTGCCACCTTCTTTACCTGATCGGCACGGCGCGAAGACGACACCACGTCTGCCCCGGCCTGGGCAAGCCCCAACGCAACGGCGTGCCCCAAACCCGTTGTTCCGCCCAAGACCACTGCCACCCGCCCATGCAGATCAAACAAACCCGCGCCCATGTTTACACTCATCTCCCGCTGTACCGGGCCTACTGGCTCTACAGAACCGCAAGCCCGGAGGAATTTCGTTCCACAGAACTCTACCACGCAAGCGATTTACCCGGGAGCCAGGGTGCGGAGTAGCACGCTATACTTCGGCTGGCTCCGCACGGGCCTGCTCCGCCGCGCTATGACCAGCCAAATCCGAATTGCGTTCCGCGACTACGCCGACTTCGAGCACGCGCTCGCGGAAGAGGCACGGCTGTTTGAGGCGCAGACACCGGGTACGCGCGTGGAGCTTGTGCCGCTCAACATCCACACGCTCCATCACGAAGCGATTGCGGGCGGCGGACTGCGCGACGGATGCTTCGATCTTGCACTGCTGGTGACGGACTGGCTGGCGGAGGGCATGGCAGCGGGTGCTCTTGAAGATCTGCTCCCGTGGCATGCGCTGGCGCCGCTGCCTGACTGGCCCGGTGGGTGGGCGCGGTCGTTGGTTCGACCACTGCTGTTTGGCGACAGACTCTCGTCGATCCCATGGCACGACGGGCCGGAGTGTCTTGTTTATCGCAGCGACCTTTTCAGCGATTCCGTGCGTTGCACGGAGTTTGCTGCGCGCTTCGGGCGCGTGTTGTCGCCACCCCGCACATGGAGCGAGTTTGAAGAAGTGGCGCGATTCTTCACGGATCACGCGGCAAACGTGTACGGCACGGTTTTTGCTGCGCTGCCTGACGGGCACAACACACTTTATGACTTTGTGCTGCAACTCTGGAGCCGCGGAGGCGAGTTGGCGGATGCAGCCGGAAGACCGCAGTTGACCACATCGCAGGCGATTGCTTCGCTCGACTTCTACCGCCGTATCGTGCGCGATGCTTCGCTGTGTCACACGGCGGCGCGCACTGTGGATTCGACCGGATCTGGCGAACTGTTTCTCGCGGGACAAGTGGCGATGATGGCGAACTGGTTCGGATTTGCTGCGCGTGCAGCACGTCCGGGGTCGCCGCTCGAAGGCCGCGTCGGCATTGCGCCTGTGCCTGCATCCCCCGGATGCGCGCCGGTATCGCTTTCTGTCTTCTGGGCACTGGGGATGGGTTCAGGCTCGCGCAACAAGGAAACAGCGTGGAAGTTTCTGCGCTTTGTTGCTTCAGCGGAGCGCGACCTTGGCATCACGCGGCATGGCGCGGTCGGCACGCGACTCTCAACGTGGCGCGATGCCGCGTTGCAGGCGGCGGTTCCCTGCTATCGCGAGATCGAGCGCATCTCTCTGGGGGCGCGAACGCTGCCGTCCGGCCCGGCGACGGCGGCTTTCGCCTCCGTCCTCGACGGCGTTATTCTGCGTGCGCTGGACACAGACGACAGCTCAACCTTGATTCTTACCGAAGCGCAACAACAGATCGACAGCAAAGGACTGGTGCTCTTATGACAACACTCAACGACGCACAGGCGTCCCCCTACCGGCTTGACGGCAAACGCGCACTGGTGACGGGCGGTGCAAGCGGCATCGGCGCGGCGACGGTGCGCGAACTGGTGCGCGCGGGGGCCTTCGTCTGGATTGCCGACATCAATCTGGCTGCTGCGGAAGAACTGGCGGCAGAGACAGGCTCGGCGCAGGTGGTGCACCTGGATGTGACCGGCCCCGAATCGATTGCACGCGCAGTGGCGCATGTGGGCCAACTCGACGTTCTGGTGAATAACGCGGGGATTGGGCACGTGGGCTCGATTGAAGCCACGGAGGCGGCGGACTTTGACCGTCTGATGACGGTGAATGTGCGCGGAGTGTATCTGGTGACGAAGGCGTTTCTTCCGCTGCTGCTGGAGTCGTCTGGGCGCGGCGGGCCGCTGGCGACGATTGTGAACATCGGCTCAGTCGCAGGCCAGGTGGGCATCAAGCAGCGTTTTGCCTACTGCACGAGCAAGGGCGCGGTGCTGGCGATGACACGGCAGCTTGCTGTGGAGTATCCGAAGACACTGCGCGTGAATGCGGTGTGCCCGGGAACTGTCGAGACGCCGTTCGTCGAGGGCTATCTGGAGAAGTTTCACAAACACAACAAGGAGGAGATCCGCGCGGAGTTGCGCGCGAGACAGCCGCTGGGACGGCTGGGGCAACCGGAAGAGGTTGCATCGATGGTGAGATACCTTGTGTCTGACGAGGCTGCATTTGTGAATGGCTCGCTGTTTGCGATTGATGGCGGTTGGACTGCGGCATGATGCGGCTGAGCCGATAGACTGGAATCATCTGCAGGTTTGCATTGCCCCGGAGGGCACGCATGAAGCTCGTCTCGTTTTCCGCTGTTGACGACAAGGTTCGTCCAGGCGCACTGCTGGAAGAAACCGGCACGGTCGTTGATCTCAGTACCGCAGGCTTCGCGGATACGCTCGCCGTGGTCGCTGCCGGATTCAGCCAGCTTGAAAAGCCGGGCGCTTACGCGGCGCACAAGCTGGCGGATGTAAAGCTGCACGCGCCGTTGGCCAACCCACCGCGGGTATTTGCGATCGGACTGAACTACCGCGACCACGCGATTGAGTCGGGCATGGCGATTCCTACGACACCGGTGGTGTTCTTCAAGCTGACGCCGTCGATTATCGGGCCGGGCGATGCGATTGTGCTGCCGAAGATGAGCAAGGAGCCGGACTACGAAGCGGAGTTCGCATTCGTGATCGGCAAGGGTGGCTTTCGTATTCCGGCGTCAGCGTGGCGCGAGCACGTCTACGGGTACACGATGGTGAATGATGTGAGCGCGCGCGACGTGCAGTTTGCGACATCGCAGTGGTCCATGAGCAAGAGCTTTCCGACGTTCTGCCCACTGGGGCCTGCGATTGTAACCGCGGACGAAATTGCCGATCCGCATGAGCTTGCCATCGGGCTTTCCATTGACGGCGAGGTGCTGCAGAACTCGAACACGCGCGAGCTGATCTTCAAGGTGCCGGAACTCGTGGAGTACCTGTCATCGATCACACCGCTGCTGCCGGGCGACGTGATTTCAACGGGCACGCCGCCGGGCGTGGGGCTGGGCCGCACGCCGAAGCGCTGGCTGCGTCCCGGCGAGACAGTGACGGTAAGGGTTGAGGGGTTGGGGGCGCTAACGAATCCGGTCGTCGCGGAGTAGCGCCCGGTCAGAGAACCTTCGCGAGCCAGTGACCGGTATGCGAGTGCAGGTTTGCCGCGACCTCTTCCGGCGTGCCTTCCGCGACGATGTGGCCGCCGCCCTCGCCGCCCTCGGGGCCGAGATCGATGACCCAGTCGGCGCTCTTGATCACGTCGAGGTTGTGCTCGATGACGATGAGCGAGCCGCCGCCGTCGATGAGTTTGCGGAAGGCCGTGAGCAACTTTGACACGTCGTCGAAGTGCAGACCGGTTGTCGGCTCGTCGAGGATGTAAAGCACTCGGCTGGCCTGCGAAGGCTTGGCGTTGGCGTTTGCCGAGCGGACCTGCGCGAGATGTGCGGCGAGCTTGACGCGCTGTGCTTCTCCGCCGGAGAGCGTGGTGGCCGACTGGCCGAGGCGCAGATAGCCGAGGCCGACTTCGTCGAGCACCGCGAGTTTATCGAGAAGGCGCGTCTGCCCGGCGAAGAAGCGCAGGGCTTCCTTCACGGTCATCTGCAGCACTTCATGAATGTTCTTGCCCTTGTAATGCACGTCGAGGATGCGCGCCTGATAGCGCGTGCCGCCGCAGTCCTCGCAAGGCAGCTCCACGTCGGCGAGGAACTGCATCTCGACGGTGACGGTGCCATCGCCCTCGCAGGTATTGCAACGGCCACCGGGCACGTTGAACGAGAAGTGGCCGGGCGTGAGCGACATGCGCTTGGCCTCAGGCTGCGCGGCAAAGAGCTCGCGGATAAGGTCGAAGCCCTTGATGTAGGTAATGGGGTTTGAGCGCGGCGTACGGCCGATGGGCGTCTGGTCGACGAGGATTACGTCATTGAGCCGCTCAGCGCCCTTGAGCGAGGTAAACAGCCCCGTGGGCTCGCCGCCTTCAGTCTGCCCGAGCGCATGTGCCACGGCGCGATAGAGCACCTGGTGCACGAGTGTCGACTTGCCCGAGCCGGAAACGCCCGTGATGACGGTAAGCAGACCGAGCGGAATGTCAACGTCCAGCTTGTGCAGGTTGTTGCATTCAGCGCCGCGCAGGACTAGCTTCTCGCGGCCGGGCGCACGGCGGCGCGTGGGCACGGGAATGGCGATCTTGCCAGAGAGGTATTTTCCCGTGAGCGAATTTGGATCGGCTTCAAGCTCCGCAAGAGTGCCTTCTGCAAGCAGTTTGCCACCGAACTCGCCCGCGCCGGGACCAAGATCAAGCAGGTGATCTGCTGAGCGAAGCACGTCGGCATCATGCTCAACGACAACGATGGTGTTGCCGAGATCGCGCAGCTCCTTGAGGATGCGAATCAGGCGGTCAGTGTCGCGCGTGTGCAGGCCGATGGAAGGCTCATCGAGCACGTAAAGTGCACCGACGAGACGCGAACCGAGGGACGTAGCGAGTTGGATGCGTTGCGCTTCGCCGCCGGAGAGCGTGGAGGAGAGGCGGTCGAGCGTGAGGTAGTCGAGGCCCACGGCGTCAAGGAAGTTGAGCCGCTGACGCACCTCTTCGAGGATGGGCCCGGCGATCTCTTCCTGCGCAGGGGTGAGTTGAAGCGTCGAAAAGAAGGCCTTAGCGCGTGCGACAGTTGCCGCAGCAGCCTGGCAGATGTTTCTTCCATTGAGCCGGACCGCGCGCGCTTCAGCACGCAGGCGCTGGCCGTGGCACTCCGGGCACTCAGCGTAGCCGCGATACTTTGAAAGCATTACGCGGATGTGCAGCTTGTACTTCTTCTTCTCCATATAGGCAAAGAAGCCGTGGATGCCTTCATAGCTGCCCTTGCCGTTGACTACAACTTCACGAGCGGATTCGGGCATTTCGCGCCACGGCACATCGAGTGGCACGCCGAGTGCGGCAGCCTGCTTGCGGAGGTCCGTGAACCATGTCTTGTACTTGGGCTTGGTCCATGGGTCGATGGCTCCATCGGCAAGAGTGAGGCTCTTGTCGGGGATGACAAGATTCAGATCGTAGTCGATGGTGTTGCCGAAGCCCTGGCAGCGCGGGCAGGCACCGAATGGATTGTTGAAGCTGAACAGACGTGGCTCGGGCTCGCGGCCGGGGCGATGGCACTGGGTGCACTCGTACTCGCCGCTGTAGCGATGGACGCGGCGCTCTGCGCCTTCTTCGCGCGGCACTTCTTCGAAGACCGCATCGCCTGCCTCGCGATAGGCGATTTCAGTGGCATCGACAATGCGCGCGCGATTGTCTGCGCTGACGACGATGCGATCCAAAAGGACGAAGATGGGCTTCTCGAAATCGAGATCGAGCAACGACTCTGGAGTGGAGAACTCGAAGATCTGCCCGCTCTGATAGAGACGATTGAAGCCGCCGCGGCGCAGTTCGATAAGACGATCCTTAAGCGGGTCATCCAGTGCGGGCGCGGCTTTCGTGGTCTTCTTTGCCGTGGGCTTGGCGGGTTTCTTCAGCTTGGTGCGTTCCACGGGGACTTCAGCGCGCTTAACTGGGAACAGCGCGTGCAGGCGGGTTCCCTCACCCAGCGCCAGAATCGCATCGGCGACTTCATCGACGGAGTCGCGCTTAACGATGCCGTCGCAATGAACGCAGTGCACCTCACCGCAGCGCGCAAAAAGCAGGCGCAGGTAGTCATAGATCTCAGTGGCCGTGGCAACGGTGGAACGCGGATTGCGTGTGGTGTTCTTCTGCTTGATGGCGATGGCGGGAGCAAGGCCTTCAATCTCGTCCACATCCGGCTTATCAATGCGCTCGAGGAACTGGCGGGCATAGGCCGAGAGTGACTCGACATAGCGGCGCTGGCCTTCGGCGTAGATGGTGTCGAAGGCGAGCGAGGACTTGCCCGAGCCCGAGACGCCACTGATGACCGTCAGCCGGCCGTGCGGCAGGGAGCAGGAGATGTTCTTCAGATTGTGAGTCCGCGCGCCGCGGATGACGATCGCGTCGTTCGATGGGGTCAACGTGCAGGTTCCGGGAAAGCAAAAATAGGACAGTTGCACTCAGAAGCCATGGTAAGTTTCTGCGCACAACCGTCCATCTTTCATTATAGGCGTGGCGGAGTGGCGGCGGCGTCTCCTGAGAGCGCACGGGTCAGGCTGCGAGTGCGCTCCGGTACATCGAATCCATCGACTGGTGGATTGCAGCGGGGCCTTCGCGATTCAACACCGCGGAGAGATTCAACAGGGACGTTGACGCGCAGGCCGGGCACTGTGTGGCACAGTTTCCTACGCACTCGCAGTCCTGGCAGAGATAAGCTGCCTTGAGCGGGATGTGTTCCATCGTTCTGGAGATCACAGAATCACCCTCCTGTGGCGGCCTGAGATAGGGAAGCAGGCATAGCCACCGTCATCATTTGAACAGCTTGATTTATATAGATGCTTTGCACACTGGGAAGTTGCGTGGCCGGCACGCAAACCGCGCAGGCCGTTACACTAATGTATGAGGCATTGTGTGTTGCGCTATTGGTTCTCCTTATTTCTGATTCTCGCCGCCTGCGCGGGTGCCGGCTTCACGCAGGCACCGGCTTCATCTGCTCAGAATGTTCCCCCGGCTCCGGCACAGGCTGCGGAAGTCGATGACGCGGTGGTTGCTGCCGAGGCAGCAATCGTCAAGTCCGACTGGAAGACTGCCGAAACAAAGCTGGCACCCTACCTTGCGGCGCATCCGGAAGACGGACGCGCACTGTTCGACGCCGGATACGTGGCCGACGCTCAAAACCGGCTGGACGATGCCACGGGCTTCTACCGGCGGGCGGAAGCAGCGAATGCACGACCGTTCGAGACGCATCTGTCGCTGGGTCTGCTACTGGCGCGACAGGGGAAACTGGACGAGGCTCGCGGCGAACTGAAGACCGCGACGACGCTGGACCCGGGCGAGGCCGGCCCCGCGCTGAAGGCGCGCGCATGGCGTGCTCTGGCACAGCTGAATGCGCGAACTGACGCCATGCAGGCAGCGGACGATCTGCTGGAAGCGCTCAAACTCTCTCCGGAAACGCCGGCCGATACCCTGCTGGCAGCACAGCTGGCTGACCAGACCGGTCAACCGGAAAAGGCTGAGGGGGCTTATCGGCGAGTGCTAGCTGAGGACCCAAAGTCCGCCGAAGCCCAGGCAGGGTTGGCCCACCTGTTGATGTCAAAAGAGAAATACGCGGAAGCCGAAAAGCTGCTTCGCGAAGCACTTGCGCAAAACCCGGACGACCCGGCGCTGACCGCACAGCTGGCAACCGCCCTGGCCGCACAGGATGATGCCGAGGCGCTTCCGCTGGTGGAGAAGCTGCACGCATCGCATCCGCAGGATGCGGCAGTCACACGGATGCTGGCCGACCTGCGTGCACAGGCTGGCGACGCAGCCGGCTCAGACAAGCTCTACGTGCAACTGCTGGCGACCGACCCGGAAAATGCCGACCTGCTGGCCGGGCATGGACGGGACCTGATCCGGTTGCTGAAATACGCTGAAGCACTTGGCGTTTACGACAAGGCCACACGGCTGGCGCCGAACGATGGCGATGCGTGGAGTGGGCTTGCATTCGCCGCATCAAAAGCCGGGCAGCCGAGTGTGACGCTGCACGCGCTCACAGAACGCTCCAAGCTGCTGCCCGAGGTACCGTCAACCTACTTCCTTTGGGCGACGGCCTACGACACGCTGCATGACAGGCAGAATGCGGCTGTTTACTATCACCACTTTCTGGATGCAGCCGCCGGCAAATTCCCGGATCAGGAATGGCAGGCGCGGCAACGGCTGCAGGTACTCGAAAAGAAGTAGCATTCAAAGCCCGAGGCCATCAGACTGAATTCGAAGGACGCGATGTGATGTGGCTTGAGTTGCTGCGCTTGTTGTTTTGATGGCGCAGAAACGTGGTACCCAAGATTCGTCGATTTTTGCTTGCATCCGGCTCCGCACAGACCTATTGTGTGCGCGTGGGGTAATGCAGCCCGTCGTCAAAGGACGGACTGGACACGAATCCGCCCGAGCGGAGGTCCCTCATGAGCAGTCGCGTCTCTTTTGCCGTTGCTTTTCTGCTGCTGGTCGCTGCCTGCCCTGCTTGCTGGGCTGGCCCGGACGACAAACTCGTTGATTCGCAGTCGATTGCTGCGCTGCAGGCACGCATCAACCAAGCCCAGCCGCGCGAGCAATGCTATCTGTATGCTGAACTCCTGCACCAGATGACGGAATTCAGCATGCGGCAGTATGCGATGGGCAATACCGACAAGGCGAATGAGCTGCTGAAGCAGATTCAGGATATCTCGCGTAAAGTACATATGGCCGTGGCTGACAACGACAAGCGGCTCAAGAACGCAGAAATCCTTCTGCGGCGCGCTGCCTTTCGGCTCAATGAAATGCTGCATGCTAGCTCCTATGAAGACCGTCCGCTGGTACAGGAGACACTCGCCCAGGTGAGCCGTGCCGAACACGAAGCCATGTTGGAAGTCTTCAAAAAATAAGACCGTGAAACGCACGAACGTTTTTCTTCTCACATGCGTGCTGATCTGCATGGTGCCTGGGTACGCTCAGCGCGAGAAGCGCCAGCCACTCAACGAACGCCAGATTGAGCAGATTCGCGAGGCGGGAGTGTTTCCCGATCAGCGAGTCCACCTCTACACCGGCTTCATTGCAGAAAAAATAGACAGCATTGACGCTCTGGGAAAGCGGGGCAAGTCGAGTGCGCGCACATCACGGCTGGACGAAACGCTCATGGACCTTGCAGCGCTGGCCGATGAACTGTCCTCGAACCTCGATCAGTATGGCGAACGCAAGGCAGATCTTCGGAAATCGTTGAAAGGCTTAAACGAAGCACTGCCACACTGGACAGCGACGCTGCGCGAGCTTGCCGCCGAGCCCGGTTTTGATCTTTCTCGCAAAGAAGCCCTCGACAGCCTTGCGGATCTGTCTGAACTGGCCACGCAAATGGAGAAGGAACAGAACGCTTACTTTGAAGCACATAAGGACGAACGCGGCCAGCAGCGCGCTGAGCCGAAATAGCGAGGAGTGCCACATCCGCCCCGTCGCCCGAGCCTCGCGTGCTACGCTCCTTGTTGGTGGTTACTGATCTGATCCCCCTCTTTCAGGAAGAATACCGGGCACTGCGGCCGCGGGCGCCGATGCCTCCGTTTGTGGTGCGCTTCCGGAGGTTCACATCACTGAACACAACAATCCGGCTTCGGGAAGGCCGTATCCTGGTCAGCCTCTCTGACCTGCTGGAAGGCGCGCCGGAAAGCGTGCTGCGAGCTATTGCGCACATTCTTCTAGCCAAACTGTACCGTAAGGATATCGATCCGGCGCAGAATGTGCGTTTCAAGCGATTTGCCTCAAGCTCGGCAGTCACACGGCAGACCGAACTAATCCGCCACGCACGTGGGACCAAGCGCTTCTCCGGCCCAGAGGGACGCTTCTTCAACCTTGAAGAGGTCTTCGACGCGCTGAATGAGCGCTTTTTTGGCGGCCTGCTTGGGCGCCCCGACCTCACCTGGAGCGAAACCTTTGCCAAGCGGTCGCTGGGTCACTATGACGCTGCGCACAATACCATCGTCGTGAGCAGAGTCTTTGACCGCCCCTCAAGCCCGCGATATGCAATTGAGTACTTGCTTTACCACGAGATGTTGCATCTGAAGCATCCCGTCCGCATGCGAGGCCTGAGGCGCTGCGTGCACTCGGCTGCGTTCAAAGCTGACGAGCGGCAGTTTCCGCAGCTTACCGAGGCGCTGGCGTTTATAAAACGGCTCTGAGCAGCACTGGCATTCCCATCTTGAATCGCAATTCTCTTTCCGAATAAATGCCCCGATTGTGGCACGGTGGCAAAGCACATTCATGCTGTTCTTCGGTCACTGTGCATCTAACATGCGATTGGGGGTGAAATGCTTTCAATGGCATGGTTTGAGCCGGTGTTCTGGGGGATGGGCGTCGGCGTATTCGCCATGGTACTCCACGAATTCGGCCATATTGGCGCAGCAATGGCTCTTGGCGTCCGTGTCAAGGCGTTACGTGCTCGCTGGAAGGGCATGTACATCGTGCGCGAACCAGGTACTCCCAGGCAGAACCTGATCATCGCGCTGGCGGGGCCGCTTACCAACATCATTTTGCTGCTTGGCTGGCCGCTTTCACGGCAGGTCTTCCTAGCCAACCTTTGCTGCGGCCTCATCAACCTGCTACCGATTCATGGCGCGGATGGAGAGAGAGCGCTGGCCTATTGGAAACAGATGAAGCAAGAGTAGGTTGACGCTAACTTTCAGTGGGAACCTGGGCGGGTGAGCGATGCGACGCGGCCCAGGCGATCAGGACTGCGCCGACCAGGACAGTGCCGAGACTCGCCAACTGCGCATTCGAGAGACCCCACAAGACTTTGGGGTTGCGTCGAATGAACTCAACCAGGAATCGAGCAAAGCCGCTCAGGACCAGATACTCACCCAGCATCCAGCCGGTTGGACGTTGCTTGGCACCACGAAACCAGAGCCAAAGGCCGATTACGAGTCCTGCACCACACTCATACAGCGGCGTCGGATGGACCCGCTCGAGTGTCGGCTCAAGGCCATTGGGAAAACTCATGCCCCAGGGAAGCGTGGTTGGCAAGCCGTAGCAGCCATCGCCGGATAAAAAGCAGCCGATCCTGCCGATGCCATAACCGACTGCGGCCGCAGGCGAACAAAGGTCAAGCATGCGCAGGCCGCCAATGCGCGCACGCCATCCCTGAAAAAGCAGCGCCGCCAAGCCGAAAACCAATCCACCGAACCAGGCGAAGCCCGCCGAATCCCACAGCACCTGCCAGCCAAGCTCCCGGAACTCCTGCGGCGTATCCAGCACATGCCAGGCCTTGGCGCCCACAATCCCAGCCACAACGGCCACGGCTACCATGCCCACCGCGTCCGCCTCGATGCCAGCACGGCGGAACGAACGATCGACCAACAGCGCTGCAGCCACGGCCGCCAGCCAGAGCATCAGTCCGAACGTAGGGATCGAAGGGTGCCAGAAGTGCAGATTGAGATGGATATAGGGCAACATGCTTCCCCAGTATAGACGGGCGCGGCGCACGAACGTCTGGCAGCTCAGAGGGGCCGGTTTTTCACAGCCCGGCTTGCCGCAACCGGGGCCGAACAGGTGATACTGGAACCTATGGCAGCCATCACCTATGAAGGTCTGGAAGTTCTGTACACGCGGGAACAGATCGCCGAACGCGTGGCGGAGATAGGCGCGCAGATCACGCGCGATCTGAACGGCGAAAAACTGGTGATGGTGGGCGTGCTCAAGGGCGCTGCGCTGTTTCTGTCCGATCTGGCGCGAGCTGTCCACGTTGATACGACATTCGACTTTGTCGCCGTCTCGAGCTATGGCAAGGGGCAGCGCTCGTCCGGTGCGGTAAAGCTGATCAAGGATCTGGACGAGCCGATCGAGGGTAAGAACGTGCTGGTGGTTGAGGACATACTGGACACCGGCCTCACGCTCTCCTACCTGCGCAAGCTCCTGCTACAGCAGCATCCAAAGTCGCTGCGCATTGCGACGCTGCTGGACAAGCCTTCGCGCCGTATCGAGAAGATCGACGCTGACTACGTGGGCTTCTCGATCCCCAATCTGTTCGTGATCGGCTACGGCATGGATTATGCGGAGCGTTACCGCAACTTGCCCGATATCTGTCTGATGGCACCTGACCATCCGGAATAGCATCTAACAAAATTGTGACAGCGGACTCGACGGACGTGCAGATAAAACGAGCCGACTGCTGTAACGCGTTCGTAACGCGACGGCGGTCACTTGGCCGAACGCGGGCTGCGCACTATACTCAACATCCGGAAACCCCTCGGAGAGCCACTCTGGCCGGCTGCTCCGCGCGGAAGGGAGTCAGGCAGAATGACGACGATTTCCCCGATCAACGAGGCGGATCTCGAATTTGACAACGGAACCTTTGACGCAGCGGCTTTTTCCGCTGAAACGCTGAAGAACTGGCAGTCACTGGCAGCGGTCATCGACCATACCCTACTCAAGCCGGATGCAACACGCGCACAGGTGGAAAGCCTATGCGATGAGGCAGTCCGATACCGCTTTGCCTGCGCGATGGTGAATCCCGTGTGGGCAGCAACCGCAGTGAATTTGCTGGCCGGGACGGGGGTTCCGGTCGGCGTGGTCATCGGCTTCCCTCTCGGCGCGTCACTGAGCTCCACGCTGCGCCAGGAAGCCGCGGCACTCGCGCGGCTGGGAGCGCGCGAACTGGACATGGTGATCCCGATTGGGCAGCTCAAGAGCGGCAACCACCAGGCGGTGGAGCATGCCGTACGCACAGCGGCCACGGTGGCGCACCACAACGGCGCGATCCTCAAGGTGATTCTGGAAACGGCACTGCTGAGCGTGGAAGAAAAGCTGCGTGGTGCTGAGCTTGCCATCCAGGGCGGCGCGGATTTTCTGAAGACATCGACGGGCTTTGCTTCCGGCGGTGCTACTCCGGCCGACGTAGCCCTGCTGCGCGGGGTTGCCGGAGCTCGCTGCGGAGTCAAAGCCTCCGGTGGCATCCGCACGCTGGCTGACACGAAGGCCATGCTTGAAGCCGGAGCAACACGCATCGGCGCATCGGCTTCAGTGGCCATCGTTCGCGAACTGGGCGCGGAGTAGCACCGGGCAGGAGATACGCAATGGGGTGCGCACTTTGCGCGCCCCGTTGATGTTTCTGACTGGATTCTGCCCTGCATCGGCTATTATCCCTTCATCGCCATGTCCGCCAACCACCCCAACGCACCAGAGGCACACGAGTTCGAGGGAGACTACCGCCCTTCCTCGGCGGCATATCCCTATGCCCATCTTGACCCGGCAAACGTGCGGGTGGAAACAACCGACTTGAGCTACCTGGTTCAGTTGGCAGATGCGCTGAACACCACGTTGGATCTGGAAACCCTGCTGGCGCGTACGGCAGACCTTGTCCGAAACATCATTCCGTATCGCATCTTCGCGATCCTGCTGCTCAACGACCGCACGCAGGAACTGCGCATGCGCTTCCAGATCGGCCACTCGCCCGAGGTGCAGCGAATGCGCTTTCCGATGGGCAAGGGAGTCGTCGGGCAGGTAGCGCAGGCTCGACAGGCGATTCTGCTCAACGATGTCACCAGCGATCCGAACTACTTTGCATCGAATCCCGAGGTCCGGTCAGAGCTCGCGATTCCACTGATCGCGAAAAATCGACTGATTGGCGTGCTCGACATTGAGAGTGAGGACAAGGACTATTTCCGCGCTGAGCATCTGCACCTGCTCACACTGACCGCTTCGCGCATTGCGCAGGCAATCGAGAATGCGCGGCTCTACGCGCGTGTATCAAGGCAGGCGCAGACACTCACCGTTCTCAACGAGATTGCAACCGAGTTGACGTCAATCCTTGATCTGGACCCGCTGCTGGCGCGCATTGGGCAGCTGCTTCGGCGGCTGATTGACTACCAGATGTTTTCGATCATGCTGCTGGACCCGAAGGGCGAGACGCTGATCACGCGCTACGCGTGGAAGTTTGGCGCTGCACACGCACCGCAACGGCGCATTTCCATAACTGGTGGGCTGGTGGGGGCGGCCGTGCGCGAGTGGCGGCCAATCAATGTGAAGGATGTGCGCAATGATCCGCGCTACATCGCAATGAATCCTGAGACGCGCTCAGAGCTGATCGTTCCGCTCTTTCACAAGGGCCGGGTCATCGGCGTGCTGGACCTGGAGCACACGCGCACGGGCTTCTTCAACGAAGAACACCAGCGCACGCTGACAACGATGGCGGCCCAAATCGCCATTGCCATTGAAAACGCGCGGCTGTATCAGGCCGTCAGCCGCCAGGAAAAGCAGCTTGAGCGCGATATTGCAATGGCGCGCGAAGTGCAGTTGCGCCTGCTGCCGGAACGGCCTCCGAAGCACGCCAACGCAGAGCTTGCAGTGCGTTTTCTGCCGGCACGGTCAATTGGCGGCGATCTCTATGATTTTCTTGAGTACACTGACGACCAGTCCGCGATTGTGCTGGGAGACGTGAGCGGCAAGGCCGCACCAGCTGCACTGTTTGCGGCGCTGGTGAGCGGAATCATGCGCTCGGCTGCCATCCATCGGCCAGAACCGGCAAAGATGCTCACGCTGCTCAACGACTCGCTGCAAGAACGCAAGCTCGAGTCACAGTATGTGACAATGCTGTTCGCGCTCTGGGACGATACGACGCGCACGCTGCACGTGGCAAATTCCGGCGCCGTACAGCCGATCCGATGCCGAGACGGGAACTCGATCACGATCAAGTCCGAAGGATTTCCGCTGGGCATGTTTCCGGGGGCAGATTACGAGGAGCTGGCCGTCTCCACGCAGGCGGGAGATGTGCTCATTTTTGTCTCCGACGGCATCCTCGACGCAGAGAACCACGCAGGAGAGATGTACGGTGAAGAACGGCTTGCACGTATGCTGTGCGGCAGCCGCGAGATGTCTCCATCCCACATCGCCGACGCCATACTGGCAGATGTGAGCCGCTTCCAGGACGGCAAGGACCGTTTCGACGACGAAACAATCATCGTGCTGAAGGTCCGATAGCAGCGCGTGTTGCCACTGCAGCCTGGCATGCGGCTCCTATTTCGATACACTGGAAGAGATCTTCTCTTCTGGAGTTGCCTTGTCCACCGCAACGCAAGAACGTGTTGTCCGCCCTGCCCGCAACGTTCTGGGCAGTCTGCGCCTTCCCGGCGATAAGTCGATCAGCCACCGCTACGGAATGCTCGCGGCGTTTGCCGAGGGCACTTCACGCTTTCAGAATTTCTCAACGGGCGCCGACTGCGCCTCAACGCTGGCCTGCATGGAACAGCTCGGCGCGAAGGTTGCCAGGCTTGACGATGGAACGGTCGAAGTCACGGGTGTGGCCGGGCGTGTAACACCAAGCGCGGCTCCGCTGGACTGCGGCAACTCCGGCTCAACGATGCGCATGATCTCTGGCCTGCTGGCGCCGCAGCAGGGTACGTTCACGCTTGTCGGTGACGCCTCCCTCTCTCGGCGCCCGATGGAGCGCATCCGTAAGCCTCTTGAGGCGATGGGGGCACGGCTCTCGCTGACCGAGGGGCACGCGCCGGTTACGATTGTGGGCGGGCCGCTGAAGGCGCTCGACTACACCACGCCAGTGCCAAGCGCACAGGTGAAGACCTGCGTGCTGCTGGCAGGGCTGCAGACAGAGGGTGCAACCACGGTACGCGAGGCAGTGCGCACCCGTGACCACTCCGAACTGGCGCTGCGGGCGTTTGGCGCCGAACTCACGCGAACCAAGGATTCCGTCACGATTGCCGGACCGCAGAGGCTGCACGCAATAGAAGCGGTAGTGCCGGGCGACATCTCGTCAGCGGCATTCTTTCTCTGCGCCGCGTCGATCTTCCCGGGCTCCTCGCTGGTGCTGGACGCGCTGGGCTTGAACCCGACACGCGCTTCCCTGCTGGACGTACTCACCACACTGGGCGCGCAGATTGCCGTGCTTGACCTGGAAGAAAAGAACGCCGAGTTGGTGGGCACGGTGCAGATCACTGCGCCACCAGAAGGCCTACGCACAGCAGCCGTTACCGGAGGGCTTGCCGCGCAGCTGATCGACGAACTGCCTGTGCTGGCGGCGATTGCGCCCTACACGTCCGGCGGAATCCGCATTCGCGACGCGAAGGAACTGCGCGTGAAGGAGTCTGACCGCATTGCGCTGGTGGTGAAGAACCTGCGCGCGATGGGTGCCGAGGTCGAGGAGTTTGAGGACGGCCTGGATGTACCGGGCGGCCAGACGCTGCACGGCGCGACGATTGACTCGGGCGGCGACCACCGCATTGCAATGGCGTTTGCCGTGGCCGCGCTACGCGCTACGGGAGACACGCTGATTCAGGGCGCAGAGTCTGCAGGCATCAGCTTCCCGGAGTTCTTCGACCTGCTGGACAACATCGCTGAACGCTAGGTTCCTTGACCGGAAAAGTGAAGAGGCCGTCCATTGGCGGCCTCTTTACTTTTCTGCGTAAGCTGAAAGCTCAGCGATTCATTGCGGTATTGTCGGCAGTGGCAGCGTGTGATCCGGCCGCAAAACCAGCCACCGTGGCAGTAGGAATGCTTGAGACTGGTGGCGGTGGAGCAAAATTGCCAGTCTTGGCGTTGATTGCATCAGAGTAGTCCGGGCCAAGACCGAGCTTCACGAGAGCGCGAGAGTCGGGCATGAGCTTCGTCTGCCAGCCCTGCGCGGCCTGGTACTTCTGCATTGCAGCCTGCGTCGCGGAATCCCACTGCCCCGTAGGTTCTCCGTCGAGATAGTGTTCACGGATAAGAGCCTGCTGAATCTCCGTGGCGCGTGAAGAATCAATTCCCTGCTGACCATGCAGACGATGCGAGGTGGAAGAAACACGCGAGGCGCGAGACTTGCGTCCCTTGCGGCTGCTGGACGACGAACTGTCGCTCGTCGGCTCAGTGCGAGCGGATGCGCTACGCGCGGAAGAACGCCCGGGCTTCTGTCCAGCAGAAGCTGCTGCATGGCTGCGGCTGGAGTGTGCACTACGATGAGCGCGCGCGGCTACGGCGGGAGATGTGAAAACGGCCGCAGTCAATACGAATGCCAAGCTTGCTCGAAATGAAAACACGCTGAACTACCTCAGCCGAAAAATATCGGGGGACGTACGGTAAATTTTACTGGATACGCTGGGGTTCTGCCAGAAAAGCAGAGGGCTCGGGCACGAAAAGTACCGTGCCCAAAGCCTGCCCCTCAGCATCCGATTCACGACGAGCTTGGGCTGAAAAGACGAAACTCCTTTCAGCCCAAGCAGATGCGCTTACTGCAATGTGCCGCCGAGGTAGTTGATACCGTCGCCGGGGCGTCGCGGATCCATCACCTCAAAGACAACATCGTCTCCGTTCTTCAGTTTGCTCACAACCGCCAGGAACTGCTCGCGCGTTCCGGTTGGCTGCTTATTGATGCGTACGATCACCAGGCCCGGTTCGAGCCCCTGCATATCCGCAAAGGAACCCGCACGGACGGACTGGATGACCACACCGGGGGTGTGAATCCGGCCGACGATGGACTGCGATGCGTCGCGAACAGCAATACCGAGTTTGGCGTCTCCAGCATCCGCGCTCTCGTCGGGAGCGGAGGCGGTCTGGGGATTATTCAGATCAGCAAAGACCTGATCGCGGTCGCCGATGGTCGCCGTTGTGTCCATCTGCTTGCCATCACGCAGGAAACTGAGACGCGCGGTTGAGCCAGGCCGGCGTGACGCTATGTCATTCACCAAATCGTCGCCGTCCTTGATATTGCGGCCGTCGATGGTGGTGATAATGTCACGTGGTTTCAGTCCGGCCTTCTCCGCCGGACCACCAGGCTGCACACTGGTGACAATGACGCCAGCCTTGAAGCCGTATACGCGATTGATGGAGCTCGAGAGATTCTGCTTAAAGCTGATGCCGATGGAACCACGCGTTACCTTGTGGCTGGGGCTGATCAGATCGTTGTAAACCTGCACCACTGTGTTCGCAGGCATGGCGAACCCGATGCCCTGGTAGCCAGCCGACTGCGTATAAATCGCGGTGTTGACGCCGATCACCTCGCCGTTCATATTGAGCAGCGGCCCGCCGGAGTTGCCGGGGTTGATGGCGGCATCCGTCTGCAGGAAGTGCTGGAACTGCCCTTTGACGCCCGGCTCGATGGTGCGGTTCTTGGCTGAGATGATGCCTGCAGTAACCGTCTGCGCAAGCGCGAACGGGCTGCCGATGGCTTCTACCCAGTCGCCCACCTGCACGTTGTCTGAGTTGCCGAGACGAACAATGGGCAATGGCTTGTCAGTGTCGATCTTGATCACGGCGAGATCGGTGGCTTTGTCCACGCCGATTACGCGCGCCGCACGGCCATGGTCAGGGCTGTCCGGATCGTCTGTCGAGAGTTTGACATAGATTTTGTCGGCCTTCTCAATGACGTGGCTATTGGTGATGATGTAGCCCTTCGCGTCCACAATGAAGCCCGAACCGAGCGACTCGTGCACCTGGCCGTCGTCACCCCCCTGATCGGGAATCTGCCCGCCAAAGAAGTGACGGAAGAAGTCCTGAAAGTTGTCCGGCCCCTGCTGCTGCTGTTGGCCGTTGTCTTCGTCGTCCTGATCGTCACCGCTGTCGGGGGCTTGCTGCGGAACACGCTGCAGACCGTGAGGATTGCGGCGGCCGCTGGTCGGCTTGGGGAGGGTCTCCGTGTTGATGTTGACCACTGCGGGCCCAACTTCCTTGGCGATCTTCACAAACTCGTTGGGCGTAACCGGCGAGTTCACCACGTGCAGAGGCGTAGCGTCTGAGCTGGAACTCTGGCGTTCCTGCCCGCGGACCCCGTGAGCGGCGAATGAGCCAGCCAGAACGGCCACCGACAAGGTGGCTAGTACGACAAAAGCAGAAGCGAGACGGCGCTTGCGCACCCGAGCCGTGATCGCAGCAAGGATCGAATTCATAGGTTGGTCTGACCTCGCGGGGTCCGACAGCGGAAAAGGCCGCGGAAGTCCCCTCTTTTCAGTATAGCGAGCAGCCGCATGCCGGAACCTGCCGCGGACGCCACTACACTCTGCGTTATTAGACGCTCAAGTGCGTCGCCAAGTCGTCAGAAATCGGCATGCTACGATCCGGCATGGGAAACTTTCGACTGACCAGAGCCTCGTTTGCGGCTGCCGTGCTGGTGTGCACGACGGCGGCGTTTGCCCAGACTCCATCCGCACCCGCTGCCGCGCACCCTGCGCACGGCGGCGTGCTGGACCGCATGAAAGCCATGATGGGCGGCGGTCCGAACGCCTGGACTCCGGAACAGATGGCAACGTTGGAGAAGCTGCGCGACGCGGCCATGACTGATCCGTATGCGCTGAATGAGCTGAAGCACCTGACGAACAACATTGGCCCAAGGATCGCCGGTTCTCCACAGGCACAGACTGCGGTGGAGTACGTTGCTGCGGAGATGCGCGCGCTGGGTGCCCAGGTCACGCTTGAGAAGGCCATGGTGCCGCACTGGGTACGCGGCACGGAAACCGGTGAACTGCTCTCCTGGCCCGGAATGGCACCTGGGACGAAGCAGAAAATTGTTCTGACGGCACTGGGCGGCAGCGTTGCCACACCGGCGGAAGGCATTACGGCGGAAGTGGTGGTGGTGGACAACTGGCAGGAGCTGGCCAGCTTGCAAGCGGGCGCGGCGAAGGGCAAGATCCTTCTCTTCAACCATAAGTTCGACAAGGAACTGGCAGCACAAGGCCAAGGCATGTACGCCTATGGAAACGCGGTGGCATATCGCGGTGGTGCACCGGCGGCGGGTGCCATGGCCGGGGCCGCGGCGGTATTGATTCGTTCGGTTGGAGGGGCAGACTATCGTATTCCTCACACGGGCATGACGTACTACCCGGACGGAGTTGAGAAGTTGCCAGCCGGCGCCGTCACCGCAGAAGACGCTGACCTGATCAAGGATCTGGCTGCGCAAGGGCCGGTAACGATGCACCTGACTCTGACGCCTCAGACCCTGCCCGATGCGGTGAGCTACAACGTAATTGCCGACTGGAAAGGCTCTGAGAAACCGGACGAAGTCGTGATCGTCAGCGGACACCTTGACTCGTGGGACCTGGCGACAGGCGCAATCGACGACGGCGCAGGCATCGCAGTCTCCATGCAGGCGATCCATCTGCTGAAGGAGTTAGGACTGCGGCCCAAGCGCACGGTGCGTTTTGTTGCGTGGATGTGCGAGGAAGAAGGATCGCAGGGCGCGGCGCAGTACATGATTGACTACAAAGACAAAGTTGCGCGGCACGCAGCAGCGATCGAAACCGACGGCGGAGCAGACCACCCGACGGGCATCGTCTATGCTGGCAAGCCTGAGCTCGGAGCATGGCTTCGGCCACTCTCCGTCGTACTGGAGCCGATTGGCGGCGAGACAAACCACGCCTCACCCGGCACGGGCGAGGACATCGACGGACTTACACAGGCGGGCGTGCCAAGCTTTGCGCCTGCGCAGGACTCGCGCTACTACTTCAACTACCACCACACTCCAGCGGACACCTTCGACAAGGTTGATCCCAAGCACCTGAATGAGAACGCTGCAATCAACGCAGTACTGGCGTACGCGCTGGCAGACGCGGAGACGATTCCGCGCTGACGTTTATTGCGAGCGCATGCACGAGAAAGGGCGGGGATTCTTCCCCGCCCTTTTTGACGCCTCCGCAATTCCGCATCACGCTTCATGCGCTGATGCCACGTGCGGCTGTGGAACAAGCTCAGTGAGCGCGATTGCGAACAGGATCAGCACGGCACCGGAAGCAGCGCGCAAGCCAAGCCGCTCGTGCATCAGGAAGAATGACGTGAGCCACGCAAAGACTGGCTCCATGGTAAGGATCAGCGCGATGTGCGTGGAAGGCAGCACAGACTGTGCCCAACTCTGAATGGAGAAGGCTGCGGCCGTCGCAAGCGCAGCGGCGATTACGAGCGCAAACACAAGGCTGGCAGACCAATGCACATGCGGCGTTTCAATGAGCGGCATGCTGACCAGCATGAACAGCGCACAGAAGCCGATCTGTAGCAGAGCCAGCGGCTGAAAGCCAATTCGCGGCGAGATGTGTGCAAGTGCGATGCAGTGCAACGCGAAACCAACCGAACAGCCGAAGGTGATCACATCGCCCACGTTGATGGAAGCAAAATCCGGCACGATGGAGTGTGCGGCTGGAGGCGCCGTAAGTAGCAGGATGCCGAAGAATGCCAGCCCCGCACCCACCCAGGCATTCCACCTGGGCCGCCGCGCGCCGGGCGGATGCAACCCCGGAATCAGCGAGAGCAGTGGAACCAGCACAACCAGAAGACCGGTAATAAACGCTGACTTCGATGGCGTGGTTCGGGCAAGACCAATGGTCTGGAATTGATATCCCGCTGCAAGGCACAGGCCGACGAGCGCGCCTGCAAACAACTGCGAACGCGTAATCCCACGCCAGGCACGGTGATAGGCAACCGCGAGCAGAGCGAAGGCCAGCGTCATGCGCAGCAAGTTGAAGGCTACGGGCGTGGCCTCAGCCAACGCGCCCTTGATGAGCACAAAGGTTGAGCCCCACACCGCAACCACGAACAGCATCAACAGATAGGCACGAAGCTTCATCTATTTCGATTCTTGCATGACAACTCGAGGAGCGATCTGGAGCAAGGCAGCACGGGCCGTGGAATCCGCGTCCAAGCAGAGATGACAGAGTTCTTCTCTCATACATTGGGACTGCCTGGCGCGCCACGAGACTGGATGGTCGGAATAGCAATTCTCTGCGCGGCTGTGGTATTCGGCAACGGCTTTCATTTTGCGCTGTTCCATTTGCTGAAGCGCAAGGAGGCACAGGGCCGCGCGCAGGGACTCGGCATCCGTAAGCATCTGCGTGTGCCAGCACGCGCCGTGTTGTTGGCGATTCTGGTGCGCGTGGCGCTTGCATTTGTGCCGGGGCTGCCGGATACGGTGCGTGGGCCTCTGGACCAGTCGGTGGAGATCCTACTCGTACTTGCGCTGGGCTGGCTGGGAATAGGTTCCGTTTATGTCTTACAGGGATTAGTGCTTCGCAAGGCCGACATCACCGTTGCCGATAATCTTCGCGCGCGGCGACTCCACACGCAGATGCAGTTCGTGCGGCAACTGGCTATTGGTGCTGTTGTGCTGGTGGATGCGGCGGCTTTGCTCTGGTCAATGCATAATCCCGGGCTCTGGAAATACGGCACAGGTCTATTGGCTTCTGCTGGATTAGCCTCACTGTTTCTTGCGTCGGCAGCAAAGTCCACCGTCTCAAACCTTCTGGCCGGGATGCAAATTGCGCTGACCGAGCCAATTCGCATCGACGACGTCGTGGTTATCAGCGGTGAGTGGGGACGTATTGCGGAAATCACCAGTACCTACGTTGTCGTCAACATCTGGGATCAGCGCACGCTCATCGTGCCGCTGAGTTTCTTCATCGAGCAGCCTTTCGCCAACTGGACGCGGGCCGGTGCGGACATTATGGGCACTGCTTTTCTTTATCTCGATTACACGGTGCCGGTCGAAGCTATTCGCGCCGAACTGATGCACATTGTCTCTTCGTCGCCACTCTGGGACGGCCGTGTCTGCGGACTGCAGGTGACTGATTTGCGCGAGCGGACAATGGAACTTCGTTGCCTGATGAGTTCGAGGGACTCCGGGCAGAACTTCGATCTGCGCTGCATGGTCCGCGAGAGAATGATTGCCTTTGTGCGCGAACACTATCCACACGCACTGCCAACTCTGCGCGTGGAATCACGTCCCAATCGCGAGCGCGCTGAGGGCCTGGCACCTCAGGCTACCGCACCAGTTGAAGCAAACCTGGTACCTAACCCGCTCGAATCCACGGCGAGTCCGGTTTAGCGCTCCGTCTTGCCGCTATAGGCCTCCGCGCCTGCAACCCAAGTTGACTCAATCCGCGTACCGAGAATTGCGGACGCATCCACAGCATAGAGATCGCGATCCGCGACGATGAAATCTGCATCAAACCCCGGCAACAACTTGCCCTTCCGCTTTTCGGCGAACTCGGCATAAGCAGAACCCTGCGTATAGGCATAGAGCGCCTGACCACGCGTGAGCTTGTTCTGCGGGAAATACGTCTTCGTGCCAGCCTCGTTCATGCGCGTGACAGCAGCGTAAAGGCCGCGGAAGGGCGTGACCGGCTCGACAGGGTAATCGGTACCGAAGGCCAGCGGCACACCTGCGGTGAGAAATGCCTTCCATGCGTAGGAGTACTCGGCGCGTTGCGGCCCGAGACGATCTTCGGCCCAGTTCATGTCAGTAAGCAGATGATTTGGCTGCATGGATGCAATTACACCAAGAGTCTTGAATCGCGGAAGATCGGCGGGATCGACGACCTGTGCATGCTCAATACGGTTGCGTGCCGAGTGAGACACGCCGGGCTGCGCGAACGCCTCAAGAGCCATTGCCGCGGCCCTGTCACCGATGGCATGGAAGCCCATCTGAAAGCCCGCCTGCGCCCGCTCCAGCGTCATGCGGTTCAGTTCTTCCTGCGTGAACTGCGGCAGACCGCTATTCTTCGCATCGTCGGCAAAGGGAGCCTTCATTGCCGCAGTACGCGAGCCGAGCGAGCCATCCATGAACCCTTTCAACATGCCGGTGTGCAGCAGCGGATCGCTGGCATCGTGGTGTACGCGCATCTTGATCAGGTCGGCAAGAGGAGTCTTGAACGGCAGCCACTCCGTGATGCGCAGATGCAGAGCGCCTTCCTTCTCCATTTGCTCGAAGACGAGGAAGTCATCCCAGTCGCTGTTGTCCTGCGCGCTGGTTACGCCGTGCGAGAGAGCGTCGCGAATCGCAAGTTCGGCTCCCCGGCGCCGCTCCTCCATCGTCGGCGGCGGAATCACCTTCTCCACGAGCTCTTGCGCGGACTCGCGCAAAATACCTGTGGGCTGACCTGCTGCGTCCGCATCTATGGCGCCACCCGGCGGAGGCGGCGTGTGGCCTGTGACGCCTGCAGCCTCGAGCGCCGCTGTGTTGGCCAAAGCGATATGTCCGTCGATACGGCTGAGAAACGCGGGATGATTGCCTGTCACACTATCGAGGTCTGCGCGCGTGGGCAACTGTTTTGAAGCCCACAGCGTGTGGTCCCAGTTGCCGCCGGTAAGCCAGTGTCCGGCCGGAGCCGCATCGGCAAAGGCTTTCACCTTCGTAAGCATCGCGGCGAGCGACGGCACTCCGGTCAGGTCCACGTTGAGCATTGTCTGCCCTGCGAAGCCGAGATGCAGGTGCGCATCGTTGAAGCCGGGGAAGACTACAGTGCCCGTGCGTACCACATCCAGATCATGCATGCGGGTCTTTGGCCCAGCCAGACGCTTGATCTCCGCGTTTGCGCCAACGGCCAGAACTTTGCCACCCTCAAGGGCCATCGCATCGACAACCTGCGGTTTATCTTCGGCAAGGCCCGCTCCCGTATAGATGCGACCGTTGAAAAAAATGTCATCGGGTACGTGCGCAGACTGCGCAGAGAGGATGGAACTCGCAGCGAGCGCGGCGGCAAAAGCTGTCAAAAAGAAGCGCATGCGCGGAGTGTAGCAGAGCATGCGTGAGGGAATACTACCGGCTCTCCACTCAGCTACTGCTCCGCAGCCCACGCGGCAATGGCGAGCGTGAGCAGCAGCACGCGCTTAAGGCCAAGCTCCCGGTCGCGATCCGTATACCACTCGGCCACCGTGTGCGCTCCGCCACCATCACCGCCTGCGCCCATGGAAAGAGCAGGGAGACCGCGCGCAATGGGGATATTGGCGTCCGTCGAGCCGAGACGCAGATCCGTGCGCAGGCCGAGATGCCGGTCTACCGCACGCAACGCATCCAGCAGCGGTGAATTCTCTGCAAGCTGTGCCGCGGGCCGGTCGCCGATCTTTTCGATTTTGAAGGCAAGCGGCCCGCGACTGCGCGCCGGATACACAGCCGCCGCCGCATTCGAGCTCTCAATGGAGTTTTCAACGGCGCGATGGAGCGCGACCTCAAGCAGTGTCAACTCATCCGGACTTGTGGATCGAAAATCAATCGAAGCGGTCGCCGACTCCGGAATCGAATTCACGCTGGTACCACCTTGAATGGTGCCGAGGTTGAGTGTAGTGCGCGGCTCTTCTGGCAGTGGTGTCGCCGCCACCTCTGCCAACGCAGCAGCCAACGCGGCAATCGGATTGGGAGTTCCGGCGTCCGTGAAGCTGTGCCCGCCGGGCCCCGTGACGGTCACCTGAAAGCGCCGCGATCCGAGCGCCTGCGCCACAACAGCGTCAGCTCCAGCACCGTCCAGAACCACATGGGCGGCAACGCGCCCCGCGTAGGGGCTGGCCGCATAAAAGTGCCGCACGCCGCGCAGATCGCCTTCTCCCTCTTCTCCCACATTGGCAAGGACAACGACGGGAACGGGCAGTTCAGCTTCCGAATGCACCAGCGACTGCGCAATTGCCAACAGCGCGGCCAGGCCCGCGCCGTTGTCGCACGCACCAGGAGAGTCGAGGCGGAGCACGCCGCCCGAGCGGGTAACCATGGGAAGAATTGCAGTGGAAGCGGGAAACACCGTATCAAGATGCGCCGAGAGCACAACAACCGGTCCGGTACTCTCCGGTGGCAGATGCTTGGCACGCAAAAGCGCTGTTACATTGCCCAGTTCGTCGGTTGCAATCTCCGCCAAGCCGATGTCTGCAAAGATGGACGCGATGGCCTCGCCGCGAGGTCTCTCACCAAACGGCGGTGCCGGAATGGCTACCAGTCGCGCTTGCCAGTCCATGATCGTCTGCGGGTTGTTATGCATCCACGCAAACGCCGCGTGGAGCGCGCGCTGCGAAGCGAGTGCGGTAACACGTGCAAAGGCCGAATTACGGGAGAAGAGCGTCATAACAGTGGTTTCAGGGTAGCAGGAGCACCGGATCAGTGATCCATATCCGGATACTCCACCGAATGCAGAAATAACCCGCGTGCCGGCGCTGTGGGTCCGGCGGCAGAGCGGTCACATGCTGCCAGAATCTGCGGAATAGCATCGGCAGACCAGAAGCCACGCCCCACTTCAATCATGGTGCCGACGAGGTTGCGCACCATATGGTGAAGAAATCCATTACCGCGCACACGGTAGACCAGCAACACACCGTCAGGGGTCACACGCTCCTCCCAGGCAGAGGCAAAGACTACGCGCATCGTTGAACGCGCTTCGTCGTCTTCCGCCTCGCGCGTGGCAAGGTCAGGGTCAGAAGCAGCAAAGCTCAGAAAGTCGTGTTCGCCTACGAAATACGCTGCAGCTTCGGCCAGGGCGTCGCGATTGAGCTTCCATGGGCTGGCATATACATAGCGTGCGACAAAAGGTGGACAGCGGTCCGCCGCGCCAGACAGAATGCGGTACTCATAGGTCTTGGCTACGGCCCCATGGCGCGCATGAAATCCGCTGGGCATCCGGCACGTCTCCAGCACTCGAATTGATGCCGGCAGAGTGCGGTTGAGCGCCCGCAGCAGGTTTTCTGGAGGAATTGGCGCAGCAAGCCCAAAGCTGGCAACCTGGCCGAGTGCGTGCACGCCAGCATCCGTACGCCCCGAGCCCTGCGGCAGAGGAGTTTCACCAGTGATGCGCCCCAGAGCAGCCTGGAGTTCACCCTGCACCGTGGCGAGTCCGGGCTGCACCTGCCAGCCGCGGAACTCCGTGCCGTCATAAGCAACGACAAGCTTCCAGTTCTGTAATTCGTCCAGTGGAATATGGGAAGAGCGCATGGGAATCAACCTGGATAACAGGGTAACTGACTGAAACGAGCGTGAAAGTCAGGCTTGGCGCTGCGATATACTCAGGTTTTCGCAGCGCAATAACGAAAGGTGCGGGGGAATTGACCGATCCGACTAAGGGAACGAACCCGCGCGCGTCTGCGTATGACAAGAAAGGCACAGCAGTACTATGTGAAGATTCCTGTGCCGATCCTCAGGATAAATGCGTCCGGAGCGGGTCTTCGGGCGTCTTGAATAACGGCACCCCACATGCCTAGCGACTCGTGGAGAGACATCATGCATTTGTTTGGAGAACGTGTGTTTGACCGCCAAATTCGAATGGCTCGCAACGGGCAAGGGCAGGCGGGAACACGGCTGCGCGCAGCGGCCACGGCCATGTTGACACTGGCCGCATGCATGCCAGCGGGCTGGGCACAACAGGCCCCGACACAGAGTACCAACCAGGCAGCCAGTGAGCTGCCCTCGGCACCGGCTCCGCGCCAGACTGTACCGCTTGAGCTGCGGCAGTCAGGACGCGATTTTTCCAAGCCCGCCGGCGGATTGCTGGGCAATCCGATCAACGCGTACCGCCCCACTACGATTGCTGGAGCAAACTTCAATAATTCCGTTCGGCTCCGCGATCTGGTCAAGGACGGCAAGATCTATCTGAGCCTTTCGGACGCGATCGCCCTGGCGCTTGAGAACAACTACGACATCGCCATTGCGCGCTACTACCTCGACATTGCCGACACAGACATCCTGCGTTCCAAGTCCGGCTCCGGGCTGCTCGGTGTGGGTGCCACGGTACTGCAGAATACGCTGGGCGGCACCTCGTCTACCCTCAGCTCGAGCGGTGCTCCCGGCACTGTCAGCGGCGCTGCCACCGGCAGTTCGGGCATTGTGCTGTCGACAGACGGCGCTGGCCCGACCCCTGTGACCCGCGATCCAAAAGTGACCGGAACGATTCAACTCGAACGGCAGAAGTCGCCGGAGACGAGTCCGTTCCAGCCTCGGTCATTCACCAACACGGACTCATACGACTTTGAGTACACGCAGGGCTTCGCACCGGGCACTTCGCTTGACCTCACGTGGAACAACAGCCGGATTACATCCACTGGCTACAGCGCGTACAGCCCCGAGTTGACTGCGAGTTTCAAGGCCACCGTTACGCAGCACCTGCTGCAAGGTGCCGGCATCTGGGTCAACAACCGCTTCATGTATGAGGCGAAGTTGAATCGGCAGATCACTGATTCCACCTTCCGCCAGCAGATTCTCTCCACCGTAAACCAGGTCGAGAACATCTACTGGGTGGTGGTGAGCGCCTACGAAGACATGCAGGCCAAGCAGCGCGCGCTCGAGCAGAGTACCCGCGTCGACAACGACGCCAAGAAACAGCTCGAGATTGGCACCATGGCGCCGCTGGATGTGGTGAACGCTGACGCCACTGTGGCCTCAGACAAGCAAGCATTGATCAGCTCGCAGAGCAACCTGACCTATCAGCAACTGGTACTGAAGCAGGCCATTGCCCGCAATCTGAACGATCCCGCCCTCGTTGCCGCGCCGCTCATTCCGACGGACCGCGTGAACCTGGACCAGCTTGACGAGGAGAAGCAAACGCCCGACGAACTGGCTCAGGTTGCCTTCAAAAATCGCCCAGAACTCGAGCAGGCTGTTCTTTCCATCAAGAAAGACGAGATTACGCTGCGGGGAGCAAAGAATGCCTTGCTGCCCACGCTTGACGTCTACGGGTTCTACGGCGGGCAGGGCATCGGTGGCGCACCCAACGCAGATTGCTCTTTTGCAGGCACGTCTTGCGCAGCAAAGACCGGCTCTGGCTATCCGGACGTGCTCAATTCGCTTGTGAACGGAAGCTCATCTGACAAGGGCGTGGGATTCAGTGTCTCCCTGCCGATCCGCAACCGTGCTGCCCAGTCAGTCCAGGCACGTTCGTTGATCGAGTATCGTCAGGCCGAGATGCACTTGGAGCAGCTCTACACGCAGATTCGCATGCAGGTGGTGGCGCAGCAGTATGCTCTGACCAACGACCGTGCACAGGTTGAGTCCGCAATCGCCGCGCGCGACTACGCGAAGCAGAGTCTCGACGCGGAACAGAAGAAGCTCCAGCTCGGCGCTTCCACCGCGGCCAATGTTCTGACGCAGGAACGCAGCCTGGCCAATGCGGAGAACTCTCTGATCACCGCAAACCTGACCTACGCCAAAGACCGGGCACTGCTCTATCAGGTGCTGGCCACCACGCTTGAGCACTACGGCATCAACCTTAGCGATGCGGCAAGCGGTGCAATCAGCGCTTCGCCTCTGGTTCCCGGACTGACGCCTGCGGCAAAGTAAGAATCGCCCGCGCTATATGCGGCAAAAGAGAATGGCTCCCATCTCGGGAGCCATTCTCTTTTGTTGATCAGTCTTCGATACTCTCCATCTCTGCGAGAGTGTCGAAGAACGCCGGCAACCGGAGCCTGCACCCCAATCCGCCGCGACTTCAGCAAAATCCGGATAGGTTGCCCCCTTCAGGAATGCCCCCAAAGTGACTCTTCCCGCAACTCAAGAAAGAGCCACTTTGCATATGACCAGGGGGTACTGTTGTCCGGGATCTGCTCTAAAAGTGCATCGGCGGGATGCCTTTCAGCAGGAACTCGTCGCGCGGACGCAGCGTATCCGGTCCGGCCGTAATTGGGTTGTTGAGGTGGATCAGATCGTCTGCCGTACCGTACTTCGGCCACGCCGGCAGTCCTGGTCCGTTCGGATCACCTGTGCGCGCAAAGTTAGTCCAGTAGCTCATCATCTCGTCACTCAGCTTGCGGTCCTCAGGGCGCACAGCCCAGCCCGGCCGCGTATCGAGCGTGCCAAAGACGTACTCGATGTCGTCAGAGTGGAATGCGAACGTGCCTGGATGGAATTTGCTTGGCGTCGCGGCAAGCTCGAAGTGATAGCGATAGACGGGCGCATCGCCAGTCTTGCGATGTGCCTCAAGCCACTTCCATGTGCCGAATGCGATGAACGAATCGCTTCCGTAGTCGATGGCCGACCGGTACGCCTCTGCATCCGTGTTGCCCGGATACAGCGTCAGGAACTCCTCGGCGCGGTCTCCCCAGATGCCCTTCGCCATGCCTTTCCACTTTTCGGAATTCATGCCCTGCATGACGAAAAAGTTACCCTCGTCCGCATTCCAGCCAGCGATGAGCGGAATGTGCAGTTGCTTGCCCTCAGCGAATGTCTGAGCCACGGGTTCCGTCAGCACCTTGCCGTCAACCACCGGCGAAAAGCCATGCGCCTTCTTTGCCCCTTCGAGAATCTGCGCGGTCGTCATTGCGCGTAGATCCTTGATTGACTTCGCGCCGATCTCTGCCATCCATGCTTCATCGACCTTCGAGCGCTCGGCCACGGTGTCGCCACCAAGGCTCATCGCGCTCGGAAACGCTGCTCCGCTCTCGCCGATAGCCTTAGCGATCAGTCCCTTCGTCTCGGGTGACGCCATCAGCGTGCTCACGGCGAATGAGCCCGCGCTTTCGCCGAAGATCGTCACGTTGTTCGGATCGCCGCCGAAACCTTCAATGTTGTCATGGACCCAGTGCAACGCGGCGACCATGTCCTGCAGGCCGTAATTGCCCGCATTGCCGTTCGCCTCCTGCGCCAGTTCGTTCGTTGCAAGGAACCCAAAGACGCCCAGACGGTAGTTGATTGTGACCAACACCACGTTCTTCAGCGGAAGGAAGTCGCCGTTGTGCCGCGGCTCATTGCTGCCACCGCCCGCATAGCCCCCGCCGTGAATCCAGAACATCACCGGCAACTTGCTCTTCTCGCTCCCCTTGGCCGGCGCGTAGACATTCAAATAAAGGCAGTCCTCACTTGCGCCATTGTCCTGGAAGATCATGTCATCAAACACCGCACCCTGCGCGCAATGCGGCGCATAGCTGGTGAATTGACGCGTCACATTCCACTTGGCCGCAGGCTGCGGCGCCTTCCAGCGCAGCGCACCCATGGGCGGTGCAGCATACGGAATTCCGAGATAAGCCCGGACTTTTCCGTCGTTGATAGTCTTACCATGCACGCGACCGAGGTCGGTCTTCACCGTCAGCGGGTCCGCCACAGCGGGCCGCGCAAACGCAGCACAGAGCAGGGCCGCACACGCAGCCCACGCCCATCCAGAGCGAGTCAACATCACAGGTTCCTCCGCAAGTTACGTTAACAGGACGCGCACGGAGGTGCACAGGACGCGGCCGCGCACGGCTTGTCACACTCGCCTGTGACGGCGGTCTCGCCTAAAGCCGCTCGGGAGCCAGCAGGTCCGCCATCGTCTCACGACGGCGGATCAGCCGCGCCCGCTTCCCTTCCACCAGCACCTCTGCCGGACGCAGGCGGGTGTTGTAGTTCGAGCTCTGTGCCATGCCGTATGCACCGGCATCGAGAAGCGCGACGAGGTCGCCTGGCTCAACGGGGGTAAGTTTGCGGTCACGCGCGAAAAAGTCGCCAGACTCACACACTGGCCCGACCACATCGACCGCGCGCACGCGACCAGCACGTTTCGCAACGGGCACAATCTCATGGTGCGCCTGGTAAAGCGCGGGGCGAATCAGGTCGTTCATTGCGGCATCGACGATCACGAAGGTTTTCTTTCCGCTCTGCTTCACCTGCAGCACGCGCGTCATCAATGCGCCAGCCTGCGCCACGAGGAAGCGGCCGGGCTCAAGCACCAGCCTGCCCTTAAACTCACCGAGCGCTTCATTGAGAGACGCAGCATAGTCGCGCACTTTGGACGCTGGATTGAACGGGCCGGCGTGATAGTCAATGCCAAGACCGCCACCGGCATCGATGGACCCCAGCTCAATGCCCACCGCAGCCAGTTGCCGCACCAACTTGTACACGCGCTCAATAGCCGCGCCAAACGGCACCGCCGAGCGAATCTGCGAGCCAATGTGCACGCTTACGCCGTGCGCCTCAAGCCAGCGATTCCCTGCTGCCTTCTTGTAAATCGCGAGTGCCTTGCGGATGTCGATGCCAAACTTGTGCTCACGCAAACCGGTAGAGATGTAAGGATGCGTCTCTGCGAAAACATCGGGGTTCACTCGCAGGGCGAAGGGGGCACGTTTCTTTGCGCGCCGCGCGCGCGCAGCGAGCAAGTCCAACTCGGCTTCGGACTCGACGTTGAACTCCAGAATTCCCGCATCAAGCGCAAGATCGATCTCGGCAGCCGTCTTTCCTACGCCGGAAAACACCACGCGCCCCAGCGCCTCAGGCGCAGCTGCACGCACTCGCTCCAGTTCGCCGCCTGAAACAATGTCGAACCCCGCACCGCGCGCGGCAAGCAGCTTGAGAATGGCCAGTGCCGAATTGGCTTTGACGGCGTAGCAGACCAAGTGGTCGCGTCCGGCAAACGCCTGATGAAACAGCGATAGCCGCTCTAGAATCTGGTCGGCGGAGTAGACGTAAAGTGGCGTGCCGTGGCGGCGGGCAAGCGCAGCTAGTGACACCGCGCCACAGCCGAGGATGCCATCAGTGTTGTAGGAGAAGGGGCGAGCTGTATTCATGTTCACTTCTGAGGTTAATGCATCACACGGCCCAAGTTCAGCGAATGAGCCGTGCGGTAATGGGGCCGAGCACCGCCATCAGCAGCACGTAGGCCGCGGAAAGCGCTCCAAGCCTAGGCTCGAGAGCCACGCCCAGCCCGGCAATCACGATGGAGAACTCGCCATGCGCAACAAGCGTAAGCCCGGAGCGCAGCCGTGCCCTGCGGCTGAGCTGGCCACGCCGCGTTGCCCAGATGCCGGTTGCGATCTTGGTAAACGTGGTGACAGCGGCGAGCACCGCAGCCGCCACAAGCACAGGTGGCAGCGTGCGTGGGTCAATTTCCAGTCCAAAGAAGAAGAAAAAGGTGGCAGCGAACAGATCGCGGAGTGGAGCGAGCAGGCGGTGCGACTTCTCCGCAATGGGACCGGACAGCGCAATGCCGACCAGAAATGCGCCGATGGCGGAGGACACCTGCACGCGCTCGGCCAGGCCGGCCACCAGCAGCACCACGCCAAAGGTCGAGAGCAGCACAACCTCGTCCGACTCGTGCGCCAGCCAGCCGCTGAAGAGCTTGCCGAAACGCACGGCGACGAACAGCGCAAACATCACGGCGGAAACGGCGATGGCCACGGAGATGGCAATACGCTGTGGCCCGCCACCTGCGATCAGCACAGCAACCAGGGGCAGGTATACAGCCATCACCAGATCCTCGATCACGAGGATGGCAAGGACGACCGGCGTCTCAGGGCAGTCGAGCCTGCGCAGCTCTGAGAGCACACGCGCCACAATGCCCGACGAGGAGATAAAGGTAACGCCGCCCAACAGCGTCGCAGTCAGCGGGCTCCAGCCCAGCAACAGGCCCGCGATCAACCCCGGAGGAAAATTAAAGAGAAAATCAACGAGGCCCGCTGGGGCTCCCGCGCGCAGATTCTGCCGCAACTGCTCGCCGGAGTATTCGAGGCCGAGCATGAACAAGAGCAGCAGCACACCAATCTCGGCGCCGACTTGAATAAAGTCGCGCGAGAAATTCAGCGGCAGCATGCCGCCGTTGCCGAAAGCCAGCCCGGCCAGCAGGTAGAGCGGAATCGCCGAGACGCTCCAACGGCTGGAAAGGCGGGCCAGTACGGCCAACACGAGCGTGGCTGCGCCCAGTTCAAGGAATGTCTGCGTCAGGTGCTGTGTGGCCTCGTTCAGCGGAGCCTCCGTTTACAGGGTTCGATGCGAGCAATCACTTGGCAGCCGGAACCGGGTCTCAGGCAAAACGACCCAGCCAAGGTTGCACGATTGCGGCCACCGTGTCCGGATACTCGTATGCGGCAAAGTGGCCTGCCTCGGACAGAAAAGTGTAATCGACACGCGGCCCGGATGTGTTGAGAAAGGCCAGCATGTCGGCGCGGCTCGATGCGTTGTCCTCACCACCGGAGACAGCCAGCAGAGGCACATTGATTGTGGCAACAGTCGCTACACTGTCTGGCCGTGTGGCAAGCCCTGCCTGCGTTGCAAGGTAAGCCTCAAGGGGCTGCGTGACGCAGGCACGCAGCTCGCTCAGGATTTCCGGCCGTGCGTTCTGCGCGGTTGCTCCGGTACACTTTGCAATCGCTCCGTCGAAGATCTCACCAAGATTGTCCGCCGTGGCTTGGGCCATTGCTTCAGCTCGTCGCTGCCGGAATGGTTCAGGCTCCGGCTGCGGGCGCGAGCACAGAAAGCCGAGACCGAGAATGCGCTGCGGCACACGCCGCCAGAGTTCAAGGGCCGTATAGCCACCGAATGAACAGGCGATCACAACGGCCTTCTCAATGTGCAGATGGTCGAGTAGCGCGATCACGTCCAACGCCATGCGCTCTGCGTTAAGCACGGGCACCTGCGGCGCGTGATCGAACAGGCCGACTGGAAGGTCTGCTCCAAGTTCCGAGGCTCCGTGGCCGCGCATGTCCAGCGTAATGGCACGAATCCCGGGCAAGCGCTCAATCAACGGCGTCCAAAAACCGTGATCGAGAGGAGTGGGATGCAAAAACAGAACGGGGAGGCCGGAGCCGGTGTCCGTGTACGCCAGTCTGACCCCTTCGGGCGCAAAAAACAGAAGGCTCATGCCTCCAGATTAAACCGCGGATCTAGAGCCTGTTACTGCGGCGGAGCTCCGGGTGCGGGCCACGGCGCAGGCATAGGCAGAGGCTCCTCCGGGATACCGATCCAGCCTGCAAGGTATGCCACGCCGATGAGTCCGCTTGAAAACAGGAACGCGATCACGGTGAGTATGCGGACGGCCGTCACATCCCAGCCGTTCGAGCGCGCGACGGCAAGACACACGCCCGCGATCTGGCGGCCAACCAGCGGCCGCACAAGAGGCATGGCTGCGTGCCGCGCAGCTCCGGCAATGGCTGCACCGCAGCTCGAGCAGAAGCGCGCGCCCGGCGGCAACCCGATACCGCACTGCTGACAGTAGAACGCCATTGCAAAATCCTCCCGGAAGCCTGCTACGCTTCATCCTACTGTACGCAAATTCAGAGGCGCCGGTTCCCTGCACTGACGCAGCCAGCCCACCGTCACATCAGTTGCCGCGATAAGGAGACTGGAGCCGTTTGCGAGCCGTGTCGGCTCGCGTGGTGTTTGGGCCGGCGGTAATGGCCGCCTGATAGTCGGCCACAGCGTGGTGGCGTTCGCCGGTCATGTCGCGGCACTCTCCTGCGGCCAGCAGTGACCGGATCCTCAATTCCACTCCCACTCCATGTGCGCCAGCGGTCCGTTCATAGGCCAGAGCAGCTTCAGCATAGTGCCGCTGGCCACGTAGTGCGTCGCCCATGCCGAAATCGGCCAATTCAAGCCGCGCGTCGGCAAAGTATCCTGGCCGTGCAGCATCGGCCAACACGGCGCGATAGGCTTCAACGGCCGCCATACCTTCACCGTCGTCCTTCCGCAGGTTGGCCTCTTCAAGACGAAAGAGATAATTGCGCGGATACTGCGCCTCCAGCCCGCGAACTACCTGAATCGCTTCTTTGTATTTGCCTTCGCGCCGCAGAAAAAGCGTGATCACAGTCCGCGCCTCGACGCTGGAATTCACGCCGCGCGCACCGGCATCGTGCAACAATTCCATTCCACGTGACTTCGATCCCGATACACCGGCAAAGCCTATCAGCAACTTGAAAGGCCACGGGAGCGCGCCGACCACGTACTCGTAGACGCCCACCACGAGCTTTGCGTCCACGTATTGCGGATCAATTTGCAGTACCTTGGATTCGTCGTCACGCGCCTTGGTGGCCAGCCGGAAGCCGCCCGAGAATCCGCGCTCGACCATAGCCATGTACGCACAACGAAGACTGCGTGCCCAGCCGCGCGCATAGAGAGCATCCACATCCCGTGGATTGCGACTGACCCGCCAGTCGGCCTCGTGCACGGCCTCGTCCGCCAGGGCGAAGATACGGTCGCGAGTCTTCGGATCCTCCTCGGTAGCATGCTTGCCAGAGAGGAACCCGTCGTTGGCGTAGAACGTGGTATCCAGCAGATCCAGCCGGTAGAGCTCCTGAAAAATCACAGCATTCAGCAGCAGGTCTGTTGCGTGCGGATCACCGGGATGCTCCTCATGGAAACGCTCAAACCGCGCTACAGCTCCCGGGTAGTCCAGATTGTAAAAGTGCTCGTAAGCCTCACGAACCAATGGATCGTGGTTCAAGCCGTTGGTATGAACCGGCTGTGCGGAAACCAGCGAAGTGGAAATCATGCACCCCAGAAGCAGCGCAAATTCAAGCGGTTTCAACAGCCTGCCAGCAAACCGATGCAACCTATGCCTCCCGGAAGCGGGACCGAATGCCGGCACGACTTCCCTCCCCTATTTTCCGACAAATCAAGCATTGGAGGGAAATCCCGGTACTGCGTACATCGGGGGAAGAAGGAACCTCAGCTGTTTTCTCGTTAAGCAATATATGACAGGGCTACGCATCTTCCCCACGGAGAGTCCCAACTATATGGATATGGAGAAGAAACTCACCCAGTTCGTGCTTCAGGCCGAGTTCAACGGCTTCAACTTTCAAAGCTGGTACCAGGCGCACATCCGCGCGGAATGGCCCGGCACCGAACATGCCATCCATCTGCTGTCGCTCGAAGGGCGCCATTACTCGCTGCTGTTTTCCCATGATTTTGCCCGCAATTTCTGGCATACCGGCGCACGCATCAGCTTTACGGTGCCGTCCATCACCTATCCCCGCGTAAATGGCAGGGGCGAGGTGATCGTGGTGACGCGCAAGCCCTTCACGCGGCGCACAGTAAAGCCTGACGCGTGGAAGTATCATCTGCGGCAGATGGCTGCTGCGGAGGACCCTGTGGCGTACCTCTCGCGCTTTTTGCCGGCCACGCAGGGGCAGGCGGCGCCCTCGCGCAAAGCTGCAGCTCCAGCCAGGGCGCTGGCTGAAGCCTGAGCAGCGGCGCGCCGGTTCAGTTACGATGCGGATATGACCACCCCGCTAGTGCACCCCGCTGTTTCAAGTTCGGCTCCGGCCCGCGACCGCCTGATTGTTGCCCTTGACGTACCCGGTGCGAAAGAGGCCCTGGCGCTGGCGGAGCGGCTGGAAGGCGCCTGCCGCTGGGTCAAGGTCGGGCTTGAGCTCTACGTTGCAGCCGGACCAGCCGTACTTGAGCCGCTCCAAAAACGCGGTCTCTCGATCTTCCTCGATCTAAAGCTGCATGACATTCCCAACACTGTGGCAGGAGCAGTTCGATCAGCCGCGGGGCTTGGCGTGGGAATGCTCACGGTTCATGCCGGTGGCGGTCCGGCCATGCTGACAGCCGCAAAGTCGGCTCTGGAGGGCATTGCTAATCCGCCGGAACTACTGGCCGTGACAGTGTTGACCAGCATGGACCGGGCGCAATGTGACGCTGTGGGGATCAACCGCGAACCAGGCGATCAAGTGGAACTGCTGGCCAAAATGGGCATCGCGGCTGGCATGCGCGGCTTCGTGTGCTCGCCCAAGGAGGTTTCCGGGCTGCGTACACTCACCGGCCCGGAGGGGGTGCTGGTGATTCCGGGGATTCGCCCTGCTGGCGCAGCCATAGGCGATCAGAAACGCATTGCAACACCGGCTGACGCGCTTGCGCATGGCGCGAGTTACTTGGTGGTGGGCCGGCCTATCACGCAGGCTGACGATCCGGCGCGTGCCGCTGAAGCAATCGTCGGCGAGATGCAGGCAGCGCTCTAAACGCAGCAAAGCCCGGCGCGAGACCGGGCTTTGCATGACACCCAAAGTTCTACCGACAGCTTAAAGCTTCTCGAAGAACTCGCAGGCAGAGCAGGAGATGTAGATCCCGCCCGGAACGCCGCGTTCGCGGTCCTTGACGCGCTTCACGATGCGAGTCGGCTTGCCGCACTTGGGGCAGTCTGTGGACTTGGTGGTGTCCATCACCTTTTTACGATCACCGGTCTTGGCAATTTTGGCCATGCTGGTAGTGTTTCTCCTTGAGAACTGACTCTGCTCACACACGCCTGACAGCAGCGCGCGGCTTCGACGATGCGGTCCTCGCCTTCTGTGACAGCAAACAACCTTCTGCCGGACAGCAAGCGGAACTCGCTCCAGTCATTTTACACGAGAGAAACGCGCTATTCAGGCGTCGGTTTGGTCTGCGGCGGACTGGCCGGGGCGCCGTCTACTGGAGCGCTTGCGGGCTTCGCCGTCCCGTCCTGCGACGCATCCACATCCGCAGGCTTCGTGCTGTCAGCCGGCTGCGGGACGTTCCGGTGCGCCACCGGGTGGTCATCCGGGGCCTGCTGCGGGAACCGCACAGGCTTCATGGTGTCCTCGCGATTTGACTTGGGATCGTCCTGCGGAAGAGTCTCGCCCGGATTGCGCAGACTGGGCGGAACTGCGGGCGCCTGCCGGTCAAGATCGCGTTGTACGTCTCCCATTTGCACGGTTCGCGTGGAGCGATCAGGGATAACGGGCGTTCCGTTGGTGTGCATTAAACCATCAACTTCATCTTTATCAAATATTTGCGGCGGTTTACCCATCCGCGCGACCTCAACGCGGATCACGCGATTGCCGTTAATGCGCACAAACTGAACGTCCGCCGGGGGCTTGCCGTAAATCCATTCCTCGAACGGTGTCTGGCCTTCCGTTTCGCGCACCTTGCGCTCGGGTTTGCCCAGAGTAAAGAGCACCATGTCTGTGCTCATGCCCACCAGTACGTGATGATCAAGGATGGCGGCCTTGAGCGCGGGTGGTAACGCGTCAGTAAAAGCCTGGATCGGCGTCTTGACCTGGAAGGAGATGAGCGGAGATATCAGGTCCTCCACCTGCTTGCCCGTCAACTCCGGCACGCGGTCCTTGAAGGTGAGCGTCAGCCGTGAACCAACCGGCTCCTGTCCCGGATCCTGGACCGCCGGCGACATGCCCCCACCGGCACCGATCTGGATGTGACGTAGGAAGCGGTGCCGGGAGTCTGGGCCACCGTTCAGCAGCAGCACGATCTTGTTGTTCTCAACCTTTACGTCGGTAATGACAACGCGGTCGCCCGGCTTGGACGAGAGTCCCTGCGACGTGACCATGGCGAGGTATGGCTCGCCTGCGGGATCAAGCTTGCCGTTTGCCTCAAGCGTCAGCCCCTTGTGGCCGCGAGGCAAAGGGCGCATCGCGAAGCCTTGTTCAGCCTGCAGAAAGCGGATCATCTCCAGACGCGCCTTGGGGCCAAGGGGAGTTGCCGGCAGCGAAACGTGCGTCGGCTCCACCTGAGCAAAGCGCCTGTCCACAAGACTGATCTGACCCGATTGCACGGGGTTGCCGTGGGTGTCGATGGTAAGGACCTGCGAGGAGACCGGGGCGGACAAGAGAATCAGTGCGCCGCACAGCAGCACTCCGCTCTCGCAAAGTACAGCGGGACGAATTGGCAGGTTGCTGCACGTGCACTGCATGGGAGCCCCTCCCACGGTTGCCTCCAAGCATGACGCAATCGAAGGCACTGTTCAAGTGGAGGGACGAGAATTCTTTTGCTTAGCGCTGTCGCGTCACCGATCGTCTGTAGATGACGGAGCGGATGGAGGTGCAGAAACAATCGGCTCGCTGGCAGGCTGAATCTGTACCAGCGGCGCAGGCGCTGCAGCGACTGTCTCCATTGCTGCCTCATGCTGCCGGCGCGCCGCGGCGTCAATGTCCACCGGAATCCCGCCGGGGATGAAAACCGGCACGTTATAGCGGAAATCGAGATCGCGGGTGAGCCGGTAGACCACGGGCAGCGCAATCAGCAGCACAACCAGCGCCAGCCAGCTTGCATCCAGGCCATAACCACCACCCGTAAGCCAGAGCGGGCCCATTGGGTCACCCTCAATGACTGACGAGTGGCCGCTGACTCCTGAGACGGTGAGGCCAAACAACAACGCACGGCCAGCCTTCCAGGCAAAGTTCAGCCCCCAGCTTAACCACAGAGCGCGGGTGCGGACATAAGCCAAGGAAAGCATCAGGCTGAACACCACCGAAACGCCGATGGCAAGCCGCGTCGCGCCCGGCTGCAATGAGGTCAGAATCGCGTAAAATGCTGCAAATCCAATGCTTGCGCCCACAGGCCCGACGACCGTCTCAAAGCGTTGGAAGCCGTAGCCTCGAAAGGCGACCTCTTCCGCCAGAGCGGCAAAGGCAAAGAACGCTGCGTCGGCGAGCAGCCATCCCCACGCCGACAGCCCCGTATTGAGGACGATGGCGATGCCGCCAAATACGGCCATTGGCAGTACGCACACAACGGTGACGCCCCAGCCCACGGCAAGCCCCAGCGCTACTTCGCGCGTCCAGCCAGCACGCAGCGGCAACCCCTGCTCGGCTACGGCGTTCCGCTGCTGGTCGACAATCATTCCAAACGCCGCAAACGCTGCAATCAGCGAAATGGCCAGTAGAGCCTGATGTGCCAGCGGCTGCCATGCCGGGCTGATCCGCACAATCGCATGCAGCGTGATCGACTGCGCAAAGAAGTAAAAGACTACCGCGAGGATGAACTCTAGATAGGCGCGCAACCGCTTACCGCGTACGACGACGCGATACTGCTCAGATGCTGGTTGCGCGGGGACTGGGGAATGCGCCACGCCGGCTCAACCTTCCGTGTAGAACTGCGCCATTTTGCGAAACTTCTCCTGCCGAGCTTCAATCAGCGCCGGCACTGGAATTGCCTTCAATGCTGCCAAGTGCCGCTGGAGCGCAAGACCAAGCTTGCCAGCGCCTGCATCGTGGTCCAGGTGAGCGCCGCCCTCCGGTTCGGAGATGATTTCGTCCACGCACCCGAGCTTAGAAACTTCAGGCGCTGCGATGCGCATGGCTTCGGCTGCGAGCTGCTTCTGGTTCGCGTCACGCCACATGATTGCTGCGCAGGACTCCGGGGTAATCACGAAGTAGAGGGCATTTTCAAGGATGAGAACGCGGTCAGCCACGGCCAGAGCAAGTGCGCCGCCGGAGCCACCTTCGCCGGTAACGACGGAGATCGTCGGCACGCGCAGCCGCGCCATCTCACGCAGGTTCCGGGCAATGGCTTCAGCCTGCCCACGCTCCTCGGCTCCGAGGCCGGGATACGCGCCGGGCAGGTCAATAAAGCTGATGACAGGGCGACCGAACTTCTCGGCGATCTTCATGCAGCGAAGTGCCTTCCGGTAGCCCTCAGGGTGCGGCATGCCGAAGTTGCGGCGTACGCGCTCCTTGGTGCTGCCACCTTTTCGGTTGCCAATGACCATGACCTCTTCACCGGCAAGCCGTGCCATGCCGCAGGCCACGGCCTCGTCGTCGGCAAAGGCCCGGTCCCCGTGAATCTCGCTGAAATCCGTAAAGATCCGCTCGATAAAGTCCATGGGATATGGCCGCTGGGGATGGCGCGCCTTCTCGATTCTGGTCCATGCAGGCGAAATCGCCTGCTCCGCTGGAGTAATGCCTGTCGCCTGATCGCTCATTGCAATGCGCGTCCTGTCGGCTCATGGCCGACGACGCTATCAAGGATTCTACGGGGTGCGGGCGCGGGGGACAAATAGCAATGCACAAAGCGGGCCCCGTTCCCCAGTTCTACCGCACCAGCACGCTGTATAGTGCAGGTAATTCCCCCCTCGCGCCGCCTTCCGTGCGGCCTTCCGGCAAAGGAGCGTATGAAATCCACGCGCAGAGAGTTTGTCGCCCTTGGAGCCCTGGGAACAGCAGGAGCGCTTGCTGGCGCGCAGATCCCAGCCTCCACACAGACCGCGGACGCACCGCCAGGAGCGCCGCCGGTAAGTGGATCGGGGCCCGGCGTGGGTCCAGTGGTGGCGCCAGCAGACTTTGCCGCAGCGGAGAAGCTCATGCAGGTGGAACTTCGTCCAGACGAACGCGCGCAGGTTGCTAGCGGTTGGCGGGCGGGCGTTGCTGGCGTCTACGAGCGCCGAACCGGCCCCCGCAAGGTTTCGCTTGAGGACTCGCTGCCCCCGGCAACTGTATGGAATCCAGCGATTCCCGAAGCCGTCATCGCACGCGGAGAAGACAGCTTCGTGCGCTCGCCCAACCCGCGCCAGCCTCTGCCCTCGAGCGACGCGGAGATCTCTTACGCGCCCGTCACGCAACTTGCGCGCTGGATCGAGAGCCGCGAGTTGACCTCAGAGCGTCTGACCAAGATCTACCTCGACCGTATTGCGCGTTTTGACAGCGCACTCCACTGCGTCATTACAGTCACGGCTGATCACGCACTTGAACAGGCAAGGCGAGCAGACGCAGAGATCGCCGCTGGGCGTTATCGCGGCCCACTGCACGGCATTCCCTGGGGCGCGAAGGACCTGCTGGACACCGCGGGCATCGCGGCCACCTACGGAGCGGAGCCCTTCCGCAACCGCGTGCCTGCTGAGGATGCTGTTGTTACTCGTCGCCTCAACGAGGCCGGTGCTGTCCTTATTGCCAAGCTCAGCATGGGCGCGCTGGCGCTCAATGACGTGTGGTTCGGCGGGCAGACGATGAACCCCTGGCTACCTGAAGAGGGCTCGTCCGGCTCAAGCGCCGGCCCCGGAGCCGCCACCGCGGCCGGGCTGGTGGCCTTCGCCATCGGCAGTGAAACAGATGGCAGCATCGTCAGCCCTTCAATGCGCTGCGGACTCACTGGCCTGCGTCCAACGTTCGGCCGCGTGCCGCGTACGGGTGCGATGACGCTGTGTTGGAGCCTCGACAAGCTTGGCCCCATGGCTCGGGGCGTCGAAGATACACTGCTGCTGCTCCGCGCCATCTGCGGCCCCGACGCGGGCGATGTGTGCTCCGTGCCGGGCACGTTCCACTTCAATGCCAACGCCGACGTGCGCGGCCTGCGCGTTGGCTACTTCCCTGCCTGGATGAAGACGGCACCCGCAACCGAGGTCGATCGAAAAGCGCTCGAAAAAGTGCGTACGCTAGGCATGGAACCCGTAGAGGTCGTTCTGCCTGACTGGCCTTACGGCTCACTGCAAACCATCCTGCTGGCTGAGGCCGCAGCAGCATTTGAAGAACTCACACTCACGCACGGCGTGGATCAACTGAAAATGCAGACGCCGGACGCCTGGCCAAACACGTTTCGCTCTGCGCGCTTTCTCTCTGCGGTCGACTTTGTGCAGGCCGACAGGCTGCGGCGCAAGATCGCGCGTGAAATGGCACACATCTTCGCTTCTGTGGACCTACTGCTTGTGCCGTCACTGCGCGACGAGATGCTGACTCTCACTAACTTCACGGGCCACCCGTCGCTGACTTTGCGTGCGGGGTTTGTTGAAGTAAGCGAGGCGCGCAGTGACTGGACCCCCGACCCGGCACACCCGCTCCCCAAGTTCGATCCGCCGCGCCGCGTTCCGCACGGCGTCACTCTCATCGGGCGGCTCTTCGACGAGGGCACACTGGGGCAGGCGGGCGTTGCGCTCGAGCGCGCTTTCGGCGTCGCTGCGGAGCATCCACCGCTGTTTTAGAGCGGAATCCTGACGACAGTGCCCTTCCTGAATGCGTGCAACGTGGCCTTTTCTTGGGGGAAAAGGCCACTCAAGGGCTATACCACTGGGGTACACCTATCCGGATTTCGCTATAGCTGCGGACACTCACACCAAGATCAGGCCTTTGGCTCGTCCGCCTCTTCCGCCTCTGGAGTTACTTCAACCTCCGGTGTGCTCTCTGGTGCTGCGGAGGGGGCTGCGTCCGCCACAGGCTCGGTGTGCGTTACAGGCTCCGGCTGAGGAGCGAGCAGATCGGCGCGATAGCCCACATGCGCAGCTTGCTCCAGCGCACGCGTCACGGCGTTGGCCAGCGCAACGGCCTGCGGAGGCATCGGCTCCGGCTCAGCAGCGAGCGCCAACAGACCGGGCAACTGCAGCCACCAGAGCAGTTCTTCGTACGGCTCACGGACCAGGTATTCACCCGTCTCCGCGGCGTGTACCCCGGTGAGCCAGCGCAGATCGGGATCGAGCCAGAGTGAAGGCGGGAGAGCCGGCTCTTCCGCATCCGGCGTGGATGGATGATCGTCCTCGAAAAATTCTGTTTCCCCGGGCAACGGCTCCGTCGCAGCGGGAGTGATTGCGGCCTCAGCCAAAAGGAGCAGCTTAATCCGAGCGGCTGCACGCCAGCCATCCTCATCACCCATTCCCAGTGCCTGGAAGGCGCGCGCAAACGGCTCACGCAGACGCAGACGATCAAAGAGTGCAAGTTGAACGGCCAATGGCGCACCTGGCTCAACGTACCGGGCAATCAGGCGCAGCGCACACCATGCCAGCACCGGCCCCCACAGCGCCACTGACGCGGAGAGCGGGCTCGAACTGGGCAGCACGCGCCGCGCGGCCGGCGGCCAGACGCCCGGGAACAGGTCTTCGACTGCGGGCAGTCGCATGGCTGCGCGCAAATCTGCGCGGAAAGGCTCAGCGCAGAGGGCCGGGGCTGTCTGCGTGTGCAGTACGCGCTGCACCGCGTGGAGAACAGACTCCGCGCGATGCCATAGCGTCTCCCATAGCTCTGCACGATCCCGCGCGAGGCTCTTCTCGGCCGCGGCAGAGTGCATTGGCTGCTCGGCTAGCGCTGCCACCGCATGCACCAGCGCCGGATCAAGCAGCGCAGCAATTGCCAAATGCACGTCCTCGAGTTCCAGCAGCGCCAGTGCCTCATCCAGGTTCGGCACGCCAGCACCGTTCAGCTTGTCACAAAGCCGGTCCCATGGATGCGCCATCGACGGCCGAAGCTCGCGCCAGTCGAGGAAGACATGGCACTCGTAGGCATGCAGCGTAAGCGTCAATCCCCGAGAGGCCAGATCACTGGCACGGCGCAGGTAGTGCAGGCTTGTCAGCGAGTCGCGGAAGGAGAAGATTACGCCGGGGTCGCCGGTAAGCGAGAGCCCCTCCGACAGCCGTCGCTGGCGCAGGCATCCAGCGCCCTTGTCAGCATAGGCAGACGAGTTGTCGATGGTGCCGTGTGCCGTGGAGTACCGGTTGTTGTACACCACCAGTGCGCGTTCTCCGTGCGTGCGGTTTGAGTAGGCAAAGACGCTCTCGTCCACGGAGCCCGAGGGCTCAAAAAAGTCGTAGAGCAGAAAGTCGCGGCTCTCCGCAAACAACCAGCGTTTCTTGAGTAGCGGCGCAATCTCCCGCTGGTGGCGGTCGACGAGCCCCTGGTTCGGCGACTCGTCATAACGCGGGCGCTGGTACTCCATGCCGTACTTTTCTGTGAAGCCCTCAACCTGGCCGTGGCCGAACATGGGCAGGCCGGGCAGCGTTGACATCAGGACGGCAACACCGAAGCACTTGTCGCCTGTACCGAACTGGTCAATCGCGGTACGCTCGTCGGGGTTCGACATGAAGTTCACGTAGCGCTTCATGATGTCCGGATCAAACTCAAGCGTGTTCTTGATGACTGAGCGATACTCGGCGTTCTTTTCGTCGCGGAGCATGTTCATAAACGCCGAGTTATAGACGCGGTGCATGCCAAGCGTGCGGACAAAGTAGCCTTCCATGAGCCAGAAGGCTTCAGCCAGCAGCAGCGTTCCGGGGACCTCCGTTGCAACGCGGTCGACCACCTCACGCCAGAACTCCTGCGGCACAATGCGGTTGAACTCCTCGTCGCTCATCGAATACTCGGCGCGCGACGGAATAGCGCCGCTTGAACCTGGGCCCGGGAACCAGAGACGGTGGAAGTGCCGCTTTGCCAGCGTCATTGCCGCGTCAAAGCGGATGACTGGAAACAGCCGGGCCACGTGCAGAATGGTCTGGATCACCTGCTCGCGCACGGCAGGGTTCAGATAGTCGAGTTGTGCCGTGTCGTTCCACGGAAAGCTGGTGCCGTCATTGCCGTGGTAAATGTAACGCGTCTCACCAGTCGCACGGTCTCGGCGCTGGAAGACCACGGCCGCGTCCGTCTGCTCGTAGTAGTGGTCCTCGATCTTGAGTTCGACGCGGGAATCGCTCGAGAGATCCGGCCCGTTGAAGCTATAGGCCGGATACGGCGGCGTTGAGCGGGCAATGAACCATTCCGGGTGCTCGACGACCCAGGGCGAGTCGATGCCCATGTGATTCGGCACCATGTCCGACGCCAGGCGGATGCCATAACGGTAGGCACGGTCACGGAGAGTGATGTAGGCCGCTTCCCCGCCCAGGTCGTCCGCAATGCGGTAGTCGTAGAGCGAGTAGGCACTAGCCACAGCGTCTGAGTTACCGCAGAGTTGCTTGATGGTCTTCGACGCGCGACTGCGCTCCCATATGCCGATCAGCCAAAGAGAGTTCAGCCCGCGGTCAGCCAGCGTCTGCAGTTCCTCTTCCGGAATATCGTCGAGGCGGCGAATGTGCCGTCCATACTGCTTGCTGAGCTGGGCGAGCCACACCCAGGTGCTTTTGGCGATCAGCACCGCCGAGGGCATCCACGCCGTGTCCGCACTGAACTTCTCGTACTCGTATGCCGGATCGCCGAAGGTGGGCACCTGCGATGTGCTCACAATTGACGGCCACTGCTGCGTTCCCTTTTCACGCCGTAACCGCGCAGCGGCTTCGGCAGCTTCGCGCGCCTTGCTCGCCTCAGGATTGAACATCATCCAGATAGCACGCTCTTCTTCGCGCAGGATCTCACCCGCGATCTGCAGGATACGGTCCAGTGCGTCACCTAGCAACGGTCGCCATAGACGGCGAATCAGTGAGAGCTGATCAGCAAGCGACGTTGGCGCCCCGTTTGCCGGAGCGCTCAGCAAGTCGAGCAGGTTGACCTTGCCCCCCTCCACGGGAATCAGCGGGCGCGTTGCAAAATAGGTGGGCAGCGCCTGCGTCACCTTGTTGTAGACGGTCTTCTCCGCCAGCAACTTGTCTTCAAACAGCTCTTTGAAGGGCGTGAATGCCTGATTGCGGTTCGCCGTCCAGAGCATCAGAAGCTCTTCCAGCGCCGCTGCGCGATGCGGAACTCCGTCGGTCTTCCCGCGAAGCCACTGCCGCGGTGTTTCATCGCCACGCATTACGCTCTGGCCGGGGAAATGCTCAACAAAGGTGACCAGCAACTTGTCTAACTGCCGCGAGCCGACCTGCGTGCCGAACCAGTCGAGCGCCGCCGTCATCACCTCGGGGTCGAACTTCTTCCTGTACTGCGCCAGCATGGCGTGGCTGGCCTCATCGATGAGGCCCATCGCAAACAACGCGCCGGCGTGGACTGTCTGATCGGGGTGATTGGCAGCGTCACGCTCCTGGTTCATGCGATGCGCGAACGCACGGCATGCATCCAGGTCAGCGAACACCACGTTGCCATTAAAGGAAAACAGCGATGCCTCAAACCGATAGCGTTCGCGCGCCGACCGCGCGATATGGAATTCCATGATCATCGAGCTGAACTCCCCGAAACCCCGTGTTCGCGATGCGGCTGTGCGTGGCCTTCCACTCGTGGCAGCGGCTGGCGCAACCCGGCCCACCAAAATCAGGCCAAGGGGTACGTTAACACCGTTCTGTCAGGTGGTGCTCAAGCACAGCTTTACAGGCAAATCTTAAGCGCAATTATTGCAGAGCTGGAGGCACGGTCAGGTGTACCAAAGCATGCCTCTGAGTCTCACAAAAAGGGATTGATTGCCGGTCGGGTTCTTTTGAACTGAGATGCGCCGCACTGAGCGGCAGCAGATGCCTGTGTACGATGCCGGTTCGGTAGCTTGGAAAAGCTCCCGTCCAGTCGAAGTTAACGGGGCGTTGATACGCTCCTTATCTTCTTCCCGCCTGGCACACATGCGGGGTCACAGGTGGCGGGGTAACCCCTTGGATACAGCGAGGCGGCGCCCAAAAGCGCCGCCTCATTGCCAACCTAAAAACTAAAGCTGACCTGTAAATCGATCGTTCTGTTTGCCGCTGCCGAGGAGAAGAATCCACCTGCCAGCGAGTTCGACTTGCCGAAGAGCGGGCTGCCAACGACGCCGCCAGGCGCGGCCCAGTTGACTTTGTTTAGAACGTTGTGGGACATGACCGCAAAGTTCAGCTGATAGCGCCGCGGAAGTTCCTGGTCCATGCGCGGAGGGCCGCCACGCTGTCCGCTCAGTCCGCCTGGTCCAAGTCCGCCTCCTGGACCGCCACCGCCGGGACCGCCTCCCGGAGGTGGTCCGCCGCCAGGCCCTGATGACGAACCCGAAGCCCGCGAAACACGCGGACCGATGCCAACAGACTTGCTGACACGCATGTTCAGGCTCCACTGTGCGGGCCCCGTGCCGTAGTTGTAAGGGATGCGAGTCGCGTCCCATGCCGGATCGGTATCTAGCGTGCCAAACTTCGTCGTCACAGTGCTTGTGCTCGACGCCGTGGCCCACGCTGGACGGTCGTTGTACTGGTTGTCGCCATTCAGGTCGTTCTGCAGCGTAATGTTGTACGGCGTGCCGGAGGTCGCATCAAACATCGGGCTGAAGGAGATGCCGAGCGGTCCCTGATAATTGCCACCGAGCAGGAAGCGGTTGCGCACATCGAAGCTGGCGCGGCCGTAGTCGGCGCCAGGGTTGAACTGGTTCGACGGGAAGTACGACGAACCGGACGTGTCAGCCTTAGCCGAGTTCAGCATGTAGAAGCCGAACAGCGAGAGCTTCTTTGCACGAATCGAGTAGTTGACCACAAGCTGGTTCTGCCGGAAGACGCCGCCGGACTCGAATTGGTAGATGTTCTCGTCGATGCCGTTTGGGCGCGTTCCCGTTCCGGTGGTCGAGTCGTACGTGCCGGGCAGATACGCGTTGACATTGTCGCTCAGGTACTGGTGCACGCCGCGCGAGTAGAGATACGTTGCAGACACCGTAGCGATCTTGGCGATCTGTCTCTCTACGCCAATCGCAGCCTGCATGCTGACGGCTGCCGTCAGACTCGGGTCCACTTTGTAGACGGTTGGCGCGGGCGAACTGGTGGTCGCGTTGCCCTCATCGTCGTAGGTGTACTTGGTCACATACTGCAACTGGTTCGTGCCGTTCTGGCGTAGCGCGCTGAGCAGGTTGCTCGTGCTGAAGCGATCGTAGAACCATCCGTAGCCTGCACGAATGACCGTCTTTGAACCAAGCTTTGACGGTGCCCAGGCCAGCGAGAAGCGCGGTGCCCAGTCACTGTGGTCAGAAATCTGGTTCTGGCTCTCCCAGCGCAGTCCGTAGCTGAATGTGAAGTTCGGCCGCACCTTCATGTCGTCCTGGAAGAATAGTGCTGCATCAAAGACGCCCAGTTTGGCTGACGGTGTGCCCGTGGTCACTGAATACTGGCTCGGCTGATCCGCGTTGTATTCGGTCAATGAATCGTATACGTAGCTGCCGTTAAAGCCCGAGGTTGAGTAGCTGGACAGCCGGTCGTAGCGCAGGCGCGTGCCGTAGTTAAGCGAGTGGCGCCCCTTGGCGCTGGTCACATAGTCCTGAAATTCGTAGTGGTCCTCGTTGGAGCGCACCGTACCGACCGTGTTACCACCTGACGTGAATGCACCGGAGACGCTGACAGTCGGCGTCGAGTTACGAGCAATCTCGCTATCGCGGTCGCGGATGTACTGGAAGCGCGTCTCGTTCACCGTGTTCGCGCTCAGCACCTGCGTATCGCTAACCTGGATCACGTTCTGGTGATCAAGCGAGTCATAGGCCTGGCTCTCAAGCGACGTACCAGAGACGCCGCCATTGGTCTGCTTGTCGCGGTTGAAGCTGTAGCGCACCGTGAGTGTGTTGTTCTGGCCCAATTGCAGGTCAAAACGCGGGCTGACATCGATCCGTGACTGCGGGCTTGCGACCGCCGTGCTGTACGTCGAGCCGTCAGCAAGCGTTGCGCTGACAATGCTGTTTGAAGCATTGTCGCGCCGGAACACGTTGGCGAACCACGACGCCTTCTTGCCCGCCGAACCCGACGCATTCGCAACCATGAACGTGCTGTAGTAGCTCGGCTCACTGGTGACCAGTGGCGTCAGCGAGTTAAATGCCGAGTCATTGCCGTTCATCATAAACATGCCGCGCAGCTTGTCCGTGCCCGGCTTGGTCAGGATCTCAATGCGGCCATAGCCCAGCCGGTCATACTGCGCCGAAAATGGATTCTGGTTGATGCGAATCTCGCGGATCGAAGACTTGGGCGGAAGCTGCCCGCCGGAAAAGCCGTCGATATAAATTTGTCCGCCGTTTGGGCCTGCCGAGGGACCAGCCAAAGCACTCAGCTCGTTCGACAGCTCGTCAGGATCGTCGGAGAGCGCATCGAGATCCTTGCCTTTGATCACAATCGCGCCTGCGTTGTTATCCGCCGCCGTGCTTACGCCTGAGGCTTCCGAATCCACCTGCACCTGCTGCTGCTCCACCGGGAGCGCCAGCGCGACGTTCTTCAGCAGCGCGTGCCCAGCTGTCACAGTTAGCCCGGAGATATCTGCCGGCGCAAAGCCCTTCATTGTGACCGAGAGCGTGTAACTCCCAGGCGCAACGGCCGTGAAGTCATACGTACCATCACGGCCGCTCATGGCCGCGCGCGGATTGCCGCTTGTGCTGGTAAGCAGCACTGTAGCGGACGGCACCACCGCTCCGGTCGGGTCCGTGATTGTGCCGCGTACGGTGCCTGTGGCCGCTTGGCCGGACGCCGAGGCAACGCCTGCCAGTAAAAAGACCACTCTGGCAAAGGACCAAAGCACGGAATGGAAGAGGATTCGTTTCATCTGCAGTCTCCGTTGTTTCTAGGAAACCGCAATGCCGGTCACCGTGCAGTCACGATGGGTAAAACCGGGTAACGATCTGTCACCTCGTTTGTGACGATTTGTTACATTTCTTCTCGCTCGTTTATGTGCAAACGAGGATAGGCTCTAATGCAGGAAGACTCTGTGGCAAAAGTTCTGCTCATCGACGACGATACCGAGCTCTGCTCAATGCTGACCGAGTATCTCGGAAAATACGAATTCAGCGTGACTGCTGTGCATCGCGGCGACACGGGTCTTCATGTTGCTCTTGAGCAAGGCTGGGACCTGATTCTGCTCGACGTAATGCTGCCCGGCATGGACGGCCTTGAGGTACTCAAGCGCATCCGTACAGCTTCGCGCGTCAGCGTGCTGCTGCTCACCGCGCGCGGAGAAGATGTTGACCGCATTGTGGGTCTCGAGATCGGCGCCGACGACTACCTGCCTAAGCCATTCAACCCGCGCGAACTGCTGGCCCGCATGCGTGCCATTCTGAGGCGCAGCGCGGCGGCGGCCAGCGAAGAGATTGCAGACGCGCTCCGTGTCGACGATCTTGAGCTTGATCCGCGCGCACGTACCGTCACTGAGAATGGTCAGGCCATCGACCTCACGGACGTTGAGTTCGCATTGCTTGAAGCACTGATGAAGGCCGCAGGCCAGGTCGTCTCGCGCGAGCAACTGTGCGAGACGGTGCTGGGCCGCCGGTTTGACCCTTTCGACCGCAGCCTGGACATGCACGTGAGCCGCCTGCGCCGCAAACTAGCCGAGCACGACAGTCAGGTCAAAACCATCCGCGGCACAGGCTATCAACTGGCAGTGCGACGCAGCGCGGCGACGCGAGGATAAGCCATGCGCGGACTTTTTCTAAAGATCTTCGTCATCCTCTGGATCGCACAGAGCTTGATCTTTGTCATCTCCACCGCTCTGATCCTGCGCCATCGCTTCCCCAATCCCAACGTCACAAGGCTCTCGCTTGCCAACACGCTGCGCAACGAAGGGCTGGAAGCCGTAACCGCCTATGAGCGGCAGGGATGCTCTGCCATAGCGGCCTACGCCTCCGCGCACCAGCAGTCGATCACGCTGGAAGATGCTCGCGGGCACGTTCTGTGCGGGTCTCCAGTCAATGACGAAGTTGAACCGCTGACGCATGAAATCGCTGGTCATCAGGAAGGCAACTTCTACGTATGGAGCCTGCCACTCACTTCGCAGTCCGGCGAGCGTTATCGCTTCCACGTGATTCTTCCTTACACGCCCGAGGTGCACACCTGGTATCACGACCTGTGGCACTTCGCATTCCCGCAGCTCCCTGTCGCCATCGCCGTCGGCGGCGCAGCAACCTTCGCGCTCGTGCTGCTGTTCACCCGTCCGCTGGTGCGTTTGCGCACAGCGGCACGCTCGCTGGCGCGTGGCAACCTTCACACCCGTGTTCTGGAGTCGATCCCATATCGTGGCGAGGGCGACGAGTTTCAGGCATTGGTGCACGACTTCAACCATATGGCCGAGCGACTGGAGTCGATGGTGCACGCGCAGCAACTTCTCTTGCGCGATGTATCCCATGAACTGCGTTCCCCTCTGGCCCGCCTCAGCGTTGCGCTCGAACTTGCACGTGACGACGCCGCGCCTGAGATGGCAGCACACCTTGAGCGGATCGAACGTGAAGCAGGCAAACTGAATCAGTTGATTGGCCAACTACTCACGCTGACCTCGATGGAGGCCATCGACCGCGCTGAGGCCTTCGACCCCATGAGCCTCACTGACCTGCTGGAAGAACTGATTCCCGACGCTCAGTTTGAAGCCCAACAGCGCGACTGCTCAGTGGCTCTGCGCTCAGAGGCTGACTGCACGATTAACGGCAACCGCGAACTGCTCTATCGGGCCATCGAAAATGTCGTACGCAACGCCATCCGCTACACCGAGGCTGGCACTGAGGTAGAAATCGCTCTTCGCGCCGAGGGTTCGTACGCCGTTCTGGAGGTTAGCGACCACGGCCCGGGTATCCCAGAGAGCGAGCTAGCATCGATCTTTCGCCCCTTCTATCGCGTTGACCCGGCACGCAGCGCACAGACTGGAGGCTTCGGCGTCGGTCTCGCCATCGCCGAGCGCGCCGTGCGCCTGCACCACGGCGAGATGGACGCCCGCAATCGGCCAGGAGGCGGTACCACGATGCGCATGCGGCTGCCAATGCGCATCACTACTTAGTGCGGAACACGGAGTCTTGGCGATCCGCCACGCATGGTGAATGGCTCAACAGACTCACTGTCTCCAGAAGCACATCTCTGCCACGCACGTTTCTTGAAGCCAATTTACATATCGTACTGAATCAAAAAGCGTTTTTGGCGGGAGAACATGACCGCTGCGAAGCACATAACCCGCTATGGTTAAAATGAAGAAAATATGAGCGTAATGCGCTCATATCAGCCGTTATTAGCCTTGACAAAGCAAATCCACTTGCCTATCGTTAGCAATTGGATGGCGAGACTGCTAGCGTATCGCTGGCGGGAGTGCCAAGTCCGGCACCCGCCTGAACGCAGGCGTGTGCGGTCTCCATCAGCATTTTGAAGCCGATTTCCAGACAATCCCGCGGCATGGGCCCAACCCTGGCCGCGTGTGAAGGAGAAGCGAAGCAATGGCAGCAACATCCGTAACGACGACCTTCACTCCGCTGCATGACCGCATCCTGGTTCGCCGTCTTGAAGAGACGGAAACCGTGCGCGGCGGAATCATTATCCCGGACAGCGCCAAGGAAAAGCCGCAGGAAGGCGAAGTCATCGCGGTAGGCAAGGGCAAGTCGAATGACGAGGGCAAGGTTTTCCCGCTCGACGTGAAGGCTGGCGACCGCGTTCTGTTCGGCAAGTACTCCGGCACCGAGATCAAGATTGACGGCGAAGAGTTCCTGATCATGCGTGAGGAAGAAGTCCTCGGCATCATCAAGAAGTAGCCGCGCCGGTTCACAGTTCATAGCGCCCAGTTCATTGCAACTGAGAACGTATCGGCTGTGAACTGTGAATCAAGAACATTGAACAGTTATTGAGGAGATTGAAGCATGGCAAAGCAGATTCTGCACGGTGAGGATTCCCGTCAGGCGGTGCTGCGTGGCGTGAACGCGCTTGCGGACGCCGTGAAGGCGACCCTCGGCCCCAAAGGCCGCAACGTGGTCATCGAGAAGAAGTTCGGTTCGCCGACCATCACCAAGGACGGTGTGACGGTCGCCAAGGAAATCGACCTGAAGGACCCGCTCGAGAACGTGGGCGCACAGCTGGTGCGCGAGGTTGCATCAAAGACCTCCGATGTGGCCGGCGACGGCACCACGACAGCCACGGTGCTGGCACAGGCGATCTTCCGCGAGGGCGTGAAGACGGTTGCGGCCGGTGCGAACCCGACCGCTCTGAAGCGCGGCATCGAAAAGGCCGTCACCGCCATCAACGAAGCCCTGGACAAGATTTCGAAGCCGGTTTCCGAGGACAAGGTTGCGCAGGTGGGCACCATCTCGGCCAACGGCGACACCGAGATCGGCGAGATCATTGCTGAAGCCGTCAAGGTTGTTGGCAAGGACGGCGTCATCACCATTGAAGAGTCGAAGACCATGCACACCGGTCTGGAGACCGTCGACGGCATGCAGTTCGACCGCGGCTACCTGAGCCCGTACTTCGTGACGGACGCGGAGCGCCTTGAGTCTGTTCTGGACGATCCGTACATCCTGATCTACGAGAAGAAGATCAGCGCAATGAAGGATCTGCTGCCCCTGCTCGAGCAGGTTGCACGTGGCGGCAAGCCGCTCCTGATCATTGCCGAGGACGTTGAGGGTGAGGCCCTTGCGACCCTGGTGGTGAACAAACTGCGCGGCACGCTGAATGTGGCTGCGGTGAAGGCCCCTGGCTTCGGCGATCGCCGCAAGGCCATTCTGGGCGACATCGCCATCCTCACTGGCGGCAAGGCCATCACCGAGGATCTGGGCATCAAGCTGGAAGGCGTGAAGCTCGAAGATCTGGGCCGTGCCAAGCGCGTGACCATTGACAAGGACAACACGACGATCGTTGACGGCGCCGGCAAGACCAGCGACATCGACGGCCGCGTGAAGGAGATCCGTTCGCAGATCGAGAAGACCACCTCCGACTACGACCGCGAGAAGCTGCAGGAACGCCTGGCCAAGCTTGTTGGTGGCGTCGCCATCATCAAGGTGGGCGCAGCAACTGAGACCGAGCTGAAGGAGAAGAAGGCTCGCGTTGAGGACGCTCTGCACGCAACCCGTGCGGCTGTCGAGTCCGGCATCGTCCCGGGCGGCGGCGTGGCTCTGCTGCGCACCGCTTCGGCTGTCGACGCTCTGATCGCCAAGCTCGAAGGTGACGAGAAGATCGGCGCACAGATCATCCGCCGCGCCATCGAGGAGCCGCTGCGCCAGATCATCGCCAATGCCGGTGAAGAGGGCGCTGTGGTTGTGGCCAAGGTGCTCGAGTCGAAGGATTCGCAGCACGGCTACAACGCTGCCACCGGCGTCTTCGAGGACCTGGTTGCCGCAGGCGTCATCGATCCGACCAAGGTGACTCGCACCGCTCTGCAGAATGCGGCCTCCATTGCCGGACTGCTGCTGACCACTGAAGCTCTGGTGGTCGAGCTGCCCGAGCCCAAGGCTGCTGCCCCGGCAGGCGGCCATGGCGGCGGCATGGACGGCATGTACTAAGGTCAACCGCGTATTCAACGCGCTTACCCAAAAGGCCTCCGGCTCGCGCTGGAGGCCTTTTGATTGCACGTCTGACCAGTAAAGTCGTATTCGCAGTAATCAGGCATAATAAGATGGTCACGTAGGCCGCGTGACGATCGCCGCGGCACGACGAGCTTGTGGCCCCGTAGCTCAGGTGGATAGAGCAGCAGTTTCCTAAACTGCGTGTCGGAAGTTCGAATCTTCCCGGGGTCACCAGAGGCAGTGAAACAGCTGATGCCTAGGGCCTCCAGCATCATCGTTCGACCACCCGGTTTGTTATACTCAGTGGAATTCAGGCACGGTCGCAAGTACCCCGTGTAGCAACGCATTCATCTCCCAGATCACCACAGCCAGGCTGTGATTGGCTTGAGGCCTTATTCCTTGACTCTTTCGGCGCGACGCTTCGCCCCCGACCACTCCGGATCGCCCGACCTGCAAGCACCTCGTCTCTCCAGTTCCCTGGTCATTTGTACACGCGGGCGCACTGACGCTCTGCGACACTGCCTTGCAGCGGTCCGCGAACTCGATCCCGCGCCACAAGAAGTCATCGTCGTCGATAACTCATCCGGCGATCCCGAAGCTGCTCGAATCGCGCTTGAAGCTGGTGCCCGCTATTGTATTGAGGCCACACTCGGCCTGAGCCGCGCACGCAACCGAGGCGTCAGCGAAAGCCGCTTTGATATCGTCGCCTTCATCGACGATGACGCCATCCCGTGCCGCGACTGGCTGGGCCGCATTCTTGCTCCCTACGCTGACGAGCGCGTTTCGCTTGTCACAGGAGACACGGTTGCCAACGATAATCAGGCCACTGCTGCTGCGCACAGACCGGTAAGAACGCTCTCCAGTGCTGATCCTTTGTGGTTCGAGATGGCCAATTTTGGCGGGCTTGGCTTTGGAACCAACATGTCGCTCCGCCGCCGTTGCTGTGCAGATACAGCCTTGTTTGATGTCCGGCTCGGCCGCGGCGCCCCCATCTGGATCGCCGAGGAGAGCCATGCCTTCACGCGGCTTCTGGCTCGTGGCTACCATGCAGTGCATGTACCTTCGGCTGTAGTGTTCCACCCGGACAAGCAGCGGGATGTAGCGCGGGAAGCAACTGCGTCGTTTGCCTACTGGTTATTGCTTGCCTGTGAGTTCCCTGGCCATCGCCGTGACCTGCTTCATTTCCTCTTCCGGCGCCTCGCGCGCAAGCCACTCAGCTGGCCTCGCGATCCGCACGGGCCAGGGGAGATCATCAGCAGTAGCCTCCCCGTGAAGGTGAAGGCTGTTTTTGCCGGCGCAGCACTGTATGCGCGCACTCGCAAGCATGCTCGAAACTGACCAACCGGTGAGGGTCTGACTGCAAACCATGCCCGAACAGCGTGTATGTGCGCCTCGCCTTTGCGGCCGCCGCGCATCTTGAGACTGAGATCCTGCGCGTCAACAAAGTGCTCGCAGTCGTTGACGCCGCACACGAAGGCCGCACGGTTCTCTTCGTGAGCCATAACAGACTCTCGGCCAACGGCCTCTGCACACGCGCCATCTGCCTGCAGGACGGCAAGGCAATCCTCGAAGGCGCACCCTCGTTCGTTGCGTCAACCTCCCCACGCAACTGATTGCCGCAATATCCTGAAGTTGTCTACGAAGGCTTTCGTACTGCCCTCGCCCCGCGAGCCCTCCGCATCACCGCACTCATATTGCGTGAGCCTCTACGCTCAGATCGGCGGAATCACATATCTTGCCGCATGGGACGACATCGTCACCTTCGAGGTCCACAATGACGCTGAGCAGATGAGCGGCCCCTACTACGAGTCGTGGCCCGGCGTCGTTCGGCCGCGTCTTGAGTGGAAAACCGAGTATCTGGACGAGCTGCGCATCACCGGCGCCTGAGCAATCGTTCCAACATCTTTGCAAACGATTTACACACGTCGCATTTTGACTTGAGTGCGGGTGGAGGCTATAAAAGTTGAGGACGTCGAAATCAATTCGACTTCTTCCCTGCCGCGTCGTCGAAGACGCGACTCAACCCATCACGGCAAACGCCAGGATGCTCGGGAAGGCGGTGAAAGTCCGCCACTGCCCCGCAACTGTGAGCGCCCCTGTTTCCGCGACCGTCCATCTGGTCAAAGGCAGGAGGCCAGCCTGAAACGGACCCGCTGCCCGCGGCGTCCGCTTAAACCACTGGCAGCCAAGCTGCCGGGAAGGTGGCTGGATTAGGCGCAAGTCAGGAGACCGGTCCTTGTGCGCCCAGAAACCGCTTGCGTTCCGAGGGGAACGAAGGAGCCATCGTGAGCCTATTCACGCATGCGCGCAGCCTGCGCGCGTCGCTTTTCGTCTTTTTTCTGTTTGCATACTCGTGCGCGTTCGTCCGCGCGTCTGAAATCCACGGTACCGTTACAGACCCCAGCGGCGCTCGCGTCAACGGAGCCACCGTTGTGCTCATCCACAACGGCAAGGCCGTCTCGTCAGCGAAGTCTTCGTCTGATGGCAGTTTCACGCTGTCCACCGGCGAACCGGGCCGCTTCTTCCTGATGATTGCCGCCAACGGATTCCGTCAGTTGGAGACGCCCGTCTTTTTCGCGCGTACGTTTGACAGCGTCGAACGCAACCTCGTGCTCGAGCCCGAGTGGGTTCGCCAGTCAATCGTTGTCACCGCCACAGGCACACCCACGCCGCAGGCTCAGTTGGGTGCTGCCACCAGTGTCCTGGGACCTGTCGAACTCGACAACCGCCTCGATCTGGTCAACGCGCTCACGCTGATGCCGGGCACAACCGTGATGCAGACTGGACAGCGCGGGGCGCAGAGTTCGCTATTCATCCGCGGCGGCAACTCTGACGCCAACCAGGTTCTTGTTGATGGCATCAGTGCTGGCGATCTAGGCGGGCGCTTTGACTTCGGCACTGTTTCCACCAGCGGCATTGAACGCGCAGAGGTTTATCGCGGGCCCGGCTCAAATCTCTATGGCGCAGGCGCAGCCAGCGGCGTTGTCAGCTTCTCCACGCCGCGTGGCACCACTAGCTTTCCTTCCCTGCTCTTCCACGGCGACGCAGGCAACTTGACCACAACGCAGCAGGATCTTGAGTTGGCCGGCGCGCACGGACGACTCGATTATCTCGGTGGGTTCAACTGGCTTCAGACCAACAACAACCTGCCGAACGATCAGCATCACGCAGCAACAGCGGTCGGCAACTTCGGCTGGCAGCCCTCGGCCTCAACTCAGGTGCGCGGCAGCGTGCACTACGGCGTAGCCGGCACGGGCGTCCCCGGCGCCTGGGAGTTCTACCACGTTGCAGACAACGCCACGCAAAAGGATCAGGACCTGGTCGTCTCCGCCTCCATCGACAACCAGACCACCGAGTCGTTCCACAATGTCGTGCGTTACGGAGCTGTCCGCCGCCGCGAGCAATACTACCTCTGGCAGCCCTCCGGCGAGTTGCTGACCTATGACACCTACGGTGATCAGGCCTACTTCGGCAATACAGTAACAATCAAAGGCGCAAACGGCTACTCCGCTACCGGCCGCGCAATCCTTGACTATCCCGAGACCTACCCTTATCAGCAATATCTCGACTCAAACCGCGACCAGCTCATCTACCAGGGCGAATATCGCGTCACACCGCATTTTGCCGCGCTCATTGGCTTCCATTTCGAAGACGAACGCGGGCGGCAGTACCTGCCCACGTTTTCCAGCGACAAGCAGGCCGAGCGCACAAATTACGATTACCTTGCCGCGGTACAGGGCGACTACAAGAACCGCTTCTTCTACACGATCGCGGGCAGCTTGGAGCACTACTCTGAATTCGGCACGCAAACCACGCCGCGCGCCAGCTTCTCGCTCTACGCACTCAAGCCTCGCAAGGGCATCTTCAGCGGCACGCGCATCCTCTTCAACTACGGCGACGCGGTGCGTGAACCCGCGCTCACTGAGGAACTGAGCTCGCTCTATCGCTTCCTTGCCTCCTCGGGCTACAGCGACGTCGCCAGCCAGCTCAACATTGGACCACTTGCCGCGCCCACCACGCGCACCTACGAGGGCGGTGTCGAACAGACCTTTCTAACCAACCGCATCGTCTTCCGCACGACTTACTTTCACAACCAGTTCGGCAAGCAGGTTGAGTCCGTTGGCGGCTTGCTGCTGCCCAATATCCTGCCCAATCTGAGCGCCGCCGAAAAGCAAGCACTGATCGATGCACTCGGCTACTACTACACCTACGACTATGGCCTCTACGTAAACACCGAGGCCTTCCGTGCACAAGGCATCGAGACCACCGTCGAAGGCGGCATCGGCAGCGCCATCTTCCTTCGCGGCGGTTATACCTACCTCGATACGGTCGTGCAGCGCTCCTTCTCCAGCGACAATGAAGCGCTCGCCGGAGGCTATGGCTACTCATTCAACGGCATCCCGCTCGGCGCCTACTCGCCGCTCAAGGGCGCGCGGCCATTCCGTCGCCCACCGCACACGGGCTTTGCCTCGGTCAGCTACTCCGCGCACCGCATCACGGCAAGCCTCACGGCATCGTTTGCCAGCCGCAGCGACGACTCAACCTACCTTGCGTACATGGATCAGGATGGCGGCAACAGTCTGCTGCTGCCCAATCGCAATCTCAATCACGGCTACGCCCGGCTTGACCTCGGCGCGAGCTATCAATGGAAACAGTGGCTCGGTTTCTACGCGCAGGGCGAAAACCTCGCCGACAACCAGCACATGGGTCCCATCGGTTACATCACGCTGCCTCTCAACGTGCGCGGCGGAGTGCGCCTCGCCTGGGGACATGCGAAGCAGTAACCTGCACGCTTAGCAGAGAAAGGGGGAGGCTTCGGCCTCCCCCCTTTCTGCATGCTTCTCCGCACTCACGATGCAACCGAAACCCACCCTCCCTGCTTGACTGACGTGAAGATTGCTTCAATCACCTTCATGTTGTGAATTGCCTCTTCAAGAGGCACCGGCACTTCCTTGTTCTCGAAAACCGCACGGGCAAACGCATCCCCCTGCAGTGCGTACTGATCGCACACCGGAAACTCTTCGACATGGATGTCCGCGCCAAACAGCTCCCCGCCCTCGTCGATGAAGATGCGCGTCGGCCGGTCCGGCGGCGCATTGAACGGAATCTCGATCTCAATCCGCCCTGTCGCCCCGAAAAGCTGCACGCGCTGATACGGCACAAACTGCATGGAACACGTGAATGCAGCCTGCCCACCGTCAAACTCAAGAAGCGCCGAGGTCAGCCGGTCCACACCGAAGTGCGGATCGCGTTCAAGGCTCGCCACCACACGCCGCGGCTCACCACAGAAGCCAATGCGCGCAGCCTGGATCAGATAACAGCCGATGTCGTAGAGCGCACCACCACCAGACTCGACATGGTTGCGAATGTTTCCCGGATCGTCGAGAAAGTAGCTGAAGCATCCCATCACCGCGCGCAATGCACCAATCCGATCCTGTTGAATCAGCTCGCGCGTGCGCAGCCACTGCGGATGCGTGCGGATCATGAACGCTTCGCCGATCTTCACGCCGGTGCGTGCCCGCACTTCCAGCAGTGACTCCGCTTCAGCCACGGTCAGGCTCAGCGGCTTCTCACACAGCACGTGCTTCCCCGCCTCGGCCGCCTTCTTCGTCCACGGCACGTGCATCTGATTCGGCAGCGGGATGTACACCGCGTCGATCTCCGGATCGGCCAGCAATTCCTCGTACGATCCATACGCACGAGGAATCCCCAGCGCATCCGCTGTTTTGCGCGCCTTATCCACGTCGCGCGATGCAATCGCATCGACACGCGTCAGTGTTCCCTTCTGCAGTCCTGGAATCACCTTCCGCGTGCCGATGGATGCTGTGCTCAGAATGCCCCAACGCAGTTGTCTGCTCATGAACAGCATCCTACCGCGCGCGGCTCAGGCTTCGCGATGTCGAGCAGGAACAGCAGGACGCAGGTCACTCTTCTCAGTCTTGATGACGAGCTTTGCAGGCATCAGTTCAGGCCCGTCCCAGCCCTCTTTGGATGCCTCGATGCGAATCTCGCCTGCCTGCTTCGTCGCCTGCACAATCACCTGCGCGCAACCATTGAACAGCGAACGCCGCGGCTCCTTATCGCTCTCCTGGCAGTTTGGATCGCCGTTGCCCACGCCGATCAGTAAACCCTCCCCGGAGATCTTGAAGCCGATCTTGTTGTTCGCCGTCGGCACAGCACGGCCTTCCTTGTCGAGCGCCTCCACCGTCAGGATCGCGATGTCTTCGCCATCCGCCTTGATCGTGGTCCGGTCCGCCGTCAACCGGATCGCCACCGTCGGCCCTGTCGTCTCGTGCTTCTCCGTCAAAACCACCTTGCCGTCGCGCGAGCCGCGCGCCTCAAGTACGCCGGGCTCGAACTTTACCTTCCACTCCACATGGCCCAGGTGCGGCACCTTCTGGCTGCCCAGGCTCTTTCCGTTCAGCAGCAGCTCCACCTCATCCAGGTTCGAGTACACCCACACGGGAATCGTCTCGCCTTCCTTGCCTGCAAAGTTCCAGTGCGGAAACACATGCAAAGAGGGTTCAGCGCGCCACCAGGCCTTGTAGTAATAGAACATCTCCTTGGGGAACCCGCACATATCCACGATGCCGAACTGCGAGTTGATCGAGGGCCATCCATACGGAGTGGGCTCTCCACGATAATCGAAGCCGGTCCATGCGTAGCCACCAGCCATCCACTCGCGCGTGGCATAGAAGTTCCACCATGCTTCTGCCGTTTGCCCCCATGGCACCACGCCGTCGTACTCATTGATCGTGTTGCGCAGTGGATCTGTGGAGTAAACGCCGCGCGTGGCGATTGCGCTGGAGGTTTCTGATCCGAAGACGGGTTTCGTGGGATGCTTCTTGTGAAATCCGTCCGGATACTTGGTGTTGTAGTTGAAACCGATGACATCGAGCGCATTTGAGACGCCCTCTTCGTTGTCATAGTTGACAGCGGCGGACACAGGGCGTGTCGGGTCAAGCTCGTGGCAACGACGCACCATGGCTGCTCCGATACGTTCTCCCTGAGAGGAGAGCGCGTTCTCCTGCAGCATGTTCTCCTCATTGCCAATGGACCACAGGATGATCGAGGGCGAATTGCGATACCGCTTGATCATCGTCTCGAGTTCCGCCATTCCTTCAGGGTTGGAGCTCATCTGGCGGGTCTCACAGAACATGGTGATGCCCATGCGGTCGCAAGCTTCCACCCACTCCGGTGTCGGCATGTTGTGAGACGTGCGTACCGAGTTGCAACCCATAGCGCGCAGTACCGCAAGCCGGTACCACTGCAGCCGATCCGGCAGCGCTGCTCCCACGCCAGCATGATCCTGATGGTTGCACGTCCCTTGGATCTTCATCGGCTTGCCATTCAGGAAGAAGCCCTTGTCCGCCGTGAATGTCGCCGTGCGCACGCCAAAGCTGATGCGCTCTGCATCCCGCACCTTACCGCCTGCTTCCACCGTCACAATCGCAGCGTAGAGATTCGGCTCATCAATCGCCCATAATGCCGGATTCGCCAGCTTCGCCGTCGCGGTAAAGGTAACCTCACCGTCTGCAGTGATCGACTGCGCAGCAGCTTCGGCCGTGGCCACAGTCTTACCTGCTGCGTCCAGAATCTTCCACGTTACGTGTGCGTTCTCTGCCTGCGCCCCGTCATTCTTCACCACCGTCGCCAGGCTCAGCGTTGCCGTCTTGCCGCTCAGCTCGCTGCGCACGTAGCTCTCCCACTTGCCTAGGTGCAGTGAGTCGGTCTTCGTCAGCCAGACATGCCGGTAAATCCCCGCGCCCTCATAGAACCACCCGTCGCCGAACGCAGCATCCACACGCACCGTGATGCAGTTGGCCTCACCGAACGCAAGAAAGTCCGTAATGTCGAACTGAAACGGCGCATAGCCATTGTTGTTGCGGCCAATGAAGCATCCGTTCACAAACACGATCACGTCGCGGAATGCGCCGTCGAACTCAACGACAAAGCGCTTATTCTTCTCATCGGCAGCCACATCGAACACCCGCCTGTACCAGCCCACGCTCGTATCTGGATAGCGGCGTCCCAGAGGCTTGTATCCGTGCGACTGCTGCTCGTCATCACGTACAAACGGCAGTTCCACGCCCCAGTCGTGCGGCAGATTCTGCGTGCGCCACTTTGCATCGTCGTACTTTACCGTTGCAAACTGCAACTCGCCCGTCTTTGCAAAGTCACCCTGGTTCACTCCAAAGCCTAGATCGCGTGCCGGGTCGGAACCGTGCCCAAACGTAAACTTCCAGTCGAAATCAAATAGCTGACGTTCGCGCGGTGCCACAGCAGAAAGAGCCTCCGCCGAAGGCACGGAAGGATAGTCACCCAGAAGCGCAGCGGTTCGGCCCCAAGCCGAGCGTGCAAATAGCGTGGAAGCGGAGAGAGCCAGACCAGAGGAGAGCAGTTCGCGACGCGAGATACCAGGCATGAATTTCCTCAAGGATGCAGAGATAAGCCGGAAGAGCCGCAGCTTTCGGGCACGGCGGAACTATAAATCAAGCAGGGCGCACGCGTAAACGCTTTCATTGTGAGATTCCTCCCCGCCCTCCTTGCTCACCTCAAGGCCCTCGGTATGGTACATTCAAAGAGTTGGTTTCCCGTCGCCGGGAGAGGTGGCCGAGTGGTTGAAGGCGCACGCTTGGAAAGCGTGTTTAGGGGAAACTCTAACGTGGGTTCGAATCCCACCCTCTCCGCCAGCCAACACCCCGCACAGCCAATTTCCATAAAAGTCATCGATTGCGTAGCCACGGACCTCGGTTCGCATACTGCTGCGCCAGACTGGCCGCATGCATCCACCCAGAAGGCGGGGCTCTGGTTCATTTCAGATGATTTTCTAATTGAATGGTGGGCAGTGAGGGACTCGAACCCCCGACATCCTGCTTGTAAGGCAGGATGTGCATTAAATCACTTAACACTATTAGAATCAACATTTTACGGAATCCTTGCGCAAATCTAACACGTTGCCGGAGATTCCATGTTGTTGAACTTTGATCGATTTATTCGTGAACGCAAGTACGTTTCCAACGTCTCCCCCCGAACGCTCGAATGGTACGCGTGGGCGTTCCGTTGGCTACCCAATGACCACCCGTCACAGGATGATTTGAGAGACGCTGTAATCGCCATGCGTGAGAAGGGGCTCAAGCCTTCAGCGGTCAACTCATACATTCGTGTGTTCAATGCGTTCTGTCATTGGCTACACTCTCCCGACACAAAGTGTCACTCGGGATGTGAGCACCCGCATATCCGCTCACAAGCTGAACCTAAGTTGGTCATGCCGACCTATACAGACGCCCAGGTTCACGCGCTCATCCGATACAGACCGACGGGGAAGTTGGATCAACGCCTGCACCTGCTCGTTCTTCTCATGCTCGATACAGGATGCCGCATCAGTGAAGCGCTGTCCGTCTGTGCTGAAGACTTCGACTTCGACAATCTCTTGGTAAAGCTGCACGGCAAGGGGGACAAGGATCGCGTAATCCCCTTCAGCCGGGAGCTACGCGCCCCCATGTACAAGTACCTTGACGCGGCGGGAGTGTTGGACGGTGACCTCATCTTCCCAATGGACGCGAACAACGTACAGCGGGCGGTGCATAGTCTCTGTCACCGTTTGGGGTTCAATGCTCCCGCTCGTGTGCTCCACTCGTTCCGTCACACGTTCGCGTTGAACTATCTCCGCCGTGGCGGCTCAACGTTTCACCTGCAAAAGACGCTAGGACACACTTCGCTGGAGATGACGCGACGGTATGCGAATCTTGGGACGGCTGATCTTTCAGCGATATATCCCCGCGTTTCTATTCTTCACAATGGCCGCACTGGTGGCCGCAACACTGAGCGTAACGCTGCACACAACAATGGACGCGGAGAAAAACGTCGCGATTAAAGCCCCGTAGAGGCGTTTGTAAGGGGTGGGTGATACTTAGATACCTCCCTTTTGAGCGATTAAAAGCCCGTCTGAGAGACAATCTCGGGCGGGCTTCTTTCTTCCCCCGCTCATTCACGCGACGCGGAGGGTAATCGTATATGTGTCATGCTGTCCCCCTACTAACGGGGGTGATAGTCAACTTATTTGACGTGATAGGTTGTTTCTGTTGAATAAGGTACGTCGAACTCTATTTCATTTAGTTCCACGTATTCATCCGTGAGAATGAGCAATCCAGCGCGACGAAGGATATAGACGGTTGCCATTACCTTATCCCGTTCTATGCGATATGCCACCGGACTCTTTTTGTTACCTATCCACGCCGCAATCGCTAAATGATAATCGTCCTTGTACAGGCCGTTTGATTCATAATCGCGTAGAAAAGCTAGAAACCTCTGTTCATAGTCGTTTACCGAGAAAGACACCGTATCCCCACCCTGCGAAGGAAGCTGTAACGTGACACTAACGCGCAGTGTGTCAAGCTCCTTCCTTCTCCGTCTTCTATACGCCGCTTGACGCTCAGCGTTGCTGCTGTAGATTCTCATGTAACGTTACGCCTCTGGACTAAGTATAACGCCTGCCGCAGTAACAACAGTGTGAATAATAATTTCCCTAATTTCTATCTGAGTTAGTGTACAGGCTAAGATACTCGGACTTCTCTACGCCTCACACTTCTCGTTTTCGACGGCGGGTGCGCTGCGTTTCTTATCCGTGGCGGGGTAACAGGCTGCTGCGAACTCGGCCAAGATAACATCGTTCAAGTCTTCCCCGCGATCTAGGCGTGCTGTGATCCTGCGTCCTAACTCTTCTCTGCTTATCATGTTTGCTCTCTTTCGTTGAATCGATATGCAAAAGCCGGAGGAGAACCCACCTCCGGCTATGCTGTTAGCACCACGCTGCAAATCGGACGCGGCGCTTAACGTCTGCTGTTAGTTGTTAGGTTTGAAGTTGGTTCCATCGGAGAAGGCACAGCGAGCGTTCCCAACACGATGAACGCCTGCTTCGCGCTGCTCGACTTCACGTTGACGTGTGCGTGTGATAAGGCTGCGAAGTTCAGCGTCCACGTCGCGCCATGCAATGGGGTTATCAAACTCGTCTACAACTGTGACGCCTGCGGGTTTGCTGAACTCTGCGTCCTCTGCTACCAGTGCCCGAGACTCTGAGACGCTGTTACCCTTCAGCGCGTACGCAACGATTTGCTTCAATTCATCCATTTTCACTATTGATTTAGACATATTTTTTCTCCGTAAAGTTAGTTCGTGCCTGCGGCCTTCTTGGCTGTATCGAGGCGATTATTTGCACGCTGTAATTCTTCTTCAGCCAAGCCCACCCCTACCTTTGCTTTGCGGACGCCTTTGGGTTCCCAGTAGCTCGTGGGGTTCGCAAGGATGTGTTTCTCAGTGTCTTGATACTTCTTCACAGCCTTATCACGTTCACTGCGGGCTGCGTCGAGTTCAACTTTGGCTGCTGCGACGGATAGGGACAACTTCATCGATTCGTACTTGGCAACCTTCTTTTCTAGCTCCAGAACGGTGCGATGCTTACCACCGGCGATTAAGGACAGGTTAGTTAGTTCGACAAGCTGTTCGGGGGAGATGTTCTTATTCTTCTTCGCCTGCAACGCAAGGATAACTGAGTCGATCTCTGCGAGTTGAGCCTGCGCGTCCTTCAGCTTGCGACGTGGTTCGGCGAGCTTTACCTTTAGCTCTTTCTCTGCGATGGGGGCGTAGATGCCGAACTCGTTAGCGCGAAACGATTGTGTGTTAATTTGACGTTCTAGGGTGGTAATTTCGCTTCGCAGCGGGGGGCGTAAGGTGCGATAACGCTGAACCTCAGCGTCGATTCTGTCGTTCTCGCGCTGGCGTTTTGTTAGCGTCAACGATGCTTGATTGACGGAAGGGTTTGCGGGGTCAAAATCTAATAGCATAGCTTATAGCCTTTCTTTATCGTGTGTTTTTGAGTTCGTAGGAGCGTTGCTCAGTAGGAGCGTTGCTCAAGCCAGTCTGCGATGTGCTGGGGGTCGTACCTGTAACTGCGACCGACGCGCGTAACAGGGATGCGGCCTGAGTTTACCCAGTGCAATAGCGTTTTCTTATGCACGCCGATGACATAAGCAACCTCAGTTGAACTCATCAAATCGGTGCGGGTGCGTAATGTCTCTATGACGGTCATGTGTGCCTCTATCTACTATCTATCTAACTTCGGGTGCCCAGCCTGAGATGAGCACCCGGCAGCGTCAGTGTAGTTCGGTGAGATGCCTCTGTTAAACTAACGCCTACTTATTAATACCTCGAAATTCTGGAAAATTGCACACGATAAGTTATTTATTTCAATGTGGGGGAGTATATGGGAGTGTGTGGGAGTGTAAGTGAACGTGTAAGTATATGAAATTAATACACTTACAAATTTCTGATTTTGCGGGAGTAAAAATTTTGCTGGCGGGCGGTTGACGTCATCAAAAAGTTGATAGCTTTAGACCCCCCTACCCCATAGGGAGTAAGCGGGAGTGTACGTCTTCACTTACAGTGAGCGTGTGCGGTGAGCGTGTGCGTGCGGATGACTCCCCCCACAGGCCGAGTGTGGGATTGGACACTCTGTAACGTTACGACGGCTGCGCTCCCGTGCTCTCGCTGCCATACTTTGCTGATATGTATTCTTGCTTCCGGCGTTCGCTGCGCTTGTGCTCATACTCAGTTTGATAACGCCCTGCACACCGGGTGCAAAAGTTGCCGACGCTCATGTGATTGATCCACGCGCAATAAAGGCCACACTCATCACAAAGTTGAGATTTAGCCGTTGCTTCAGGTGCTGCTTTAGCTGGTGCTTTAGCCGTCGAATCTGTCTTAGACATAGGTTACCTCTCTCTAACATACATGTATATCTATATAATACTGCGAACGTATGCAGGGTTACTCGTTCACTCACTGTAACGTTACGCTCTCGTGCTCTCTGTATGTATGTCCGGGGCCTGGCGTCTCGGCTACGCCGACTAGCCGCTCCCCTGTTGGCGTTCGTGGAGGATCAACGCACACACGATGCAACGATGTGCTGGCGTGTGGCGGCTGGTGCTGATGCGGTGCGGCTGGCGTCTATAGAGGTGACGGATAGCGCATAGGGGATAGCGTGCGGCTCAGTAGCTCACACATGAGCCACTGGGCCTCGGCGTCTCGGCTACGCCGGTTAGCCGATCCACTTCCGGGCGGCTGCTGCGGGCGCTTCGGTGTCGTTCGCGGTTTTTAGTGACGCTCAGTGACGAATGAATTTGCGAACGACACCGCTTTAACTCTTTTATATTGTGACGGATAGATGGTGGTGGTGACGCTCACACAGATTTGTATATAACTCTTTCTATATACACAGGAATATCATTATATGATACTTATTCTTTTGTTGACCTATATTAAGCATTTACTACACATTGAATGTGTGAGCGTCACCTTTTAAACATATATATAACAAAACAAAACAGTTAAGTAGGTGACATTCGTTTTTTTCATTCGTCACTGAGCGTCACTTTTCTCCTGCGAACGACACCAAACCCACACGCACCCCGCACCCGCGTCATAACAAGAGAGAAAGTGAACCCGATCCGGCGGCACCGACAACTTACAAGGCAGCGTGACATGCAGACACTACAGCGGCGGCCACAGCTACCACGTCATATATATAGATAGAGCCGTCGCCGTTTGCTAACAGTCAGTATTAGATAGTGAGGTTCAGTATATGTACACTATCGAAATAGAAGATAACGTCGCCATACCTTACAGTCATGGCAGTGCTATTTACCCTTATGATGCGCTAGCCGTCGGCCAGAGCTTCTTCGTACCCTTCAACCCTGAAACGCACAAGAGCCCGCTAACGCTTCGGAACTCGCTTCTCAGCGGTATTCATAGGCGTAAGAAGCAGGGTAAGAGCTACACCCTTCGCTCCCTGCCGGGAGGTGTCCGCGTGTGGCGCATCGCGTAGGGAGGTATCTCACCGGCTGCCACGAGGTATATCAGCGTCACAGTAAGTTACACTCAAATTTAGGTAAATTATTATCTTTGATAGATTCCCGCAACTTTCCCACTAATTCGGGTATTATATAAGTGACAGACTTGCAATCCGGAAACTGCAACCTGTTGTCTGCTTGCCGAGACTATCTATATCGTGTTGGGGATGGGGTCGCCAGACCCCTGAACCCTTAAAACACATTTAGTCGCCGTCATGCAGATTGAACACGAAGATATAGATAGATTGACGCCTTACATCTAACAAGTAAGCGAATACTACCCCATACTCTACGTGTGTCTTGTCTCCGCAAATCAATCAGGAGCAACACATCATGTCTCAGTCTCACGATACAAAAGCCCTAATCGGCAACCCTATCAAATCCCTATTCAACCCCGACGACATTATTTCCATGCGTTTTTGGTACAGTGACGGCACCGTCTTCAGCGGCGCGTACTCAGACCATAACCGTCTCTACAATCACCTGCTGGAGCTTGACACAGACGCTGACATAGTGGGCATCTACTACGCCCTCAACCCCTGTTCTCAAACCTTCTTTGACGGATACAGCAATCAAAACCGGTTCGACCGTGGCCGCGCGGCTGGCAAGGGCGACATTCAGTGTTACGCAAAGCTAGTTATCGACGTGGACACAATCAAGCATCATGGCGACGTGGCAACGGCTGAAGAGAAGGCTGCAAGCCGCGAGGTGGCGGAGCGCGTCCGTGCCTTCCTCGCCGAACGCGGCATCGCCTCAGCGTTCGCCACCTCGGGCAATGGTTGGTATCCGATTGTCAAGTTGCCGAATCTCCCCGTAAACGCCGAATCACAAACCCTCATTAAGCGCATCCTTTTTTATCTCGCGTTCGAGTTCGACGTTGAAGGCGTCGCCAAGATCGACAACTTGAACAACGCTGACCGCCTCACTCGCGCGTTAGGAACCATGAATCGGAAGGGTGTGTCAGCTTCCACACCCTATTGGCGTTCTGAACTCTTGTCTGTGCCTACCCCGTCGTGGGAACCTGCGACGCTGGAAGCTCTACAAGCAATCGCAGCCCTTGCTCCATCCACTGTGGTCGCCGTCGAGACGCCTACAGAGGCACAGGGTACTGGCGCTGGTGCATACTCACCGTCGATGGTTGAGGGAGCGTTAGAAGCCTATACAGCGGCTGGAATGATCGACGGCTACCGCAAAGTATCGACTGGCAAGTGGGCGCTGGATTCCTGCCCTTGGGAGGAAGAGCACACCACTACAGCGAGCGCCACCACAATCAACGTTATGTGTATCCGTGGCGTCCCTGGGTTCAACGACGCACGCGAGTCGTGTCAGAACGCCGAAACGTTGGATGGTACCGTTGGTAAACGGACGTGGGCTGACTTTCGCGCGAAGTGTGACCCTGACCATACGCTCTATCGTTTCCCATGGGAACTCTCAGACGCTGAAACGTTGGCCGAAGGCTTCGCTGTCGATAACGTCGAGAATGAACCTGAGCCTGAACCGGAAGCGGACAAGCCTCACCGCACCAGCACTATCCGAAAAGAGCGCCACACTGACACAGGCAACGGTGAACGTCTCGTAAGGCTGCACGGTGAGGACATGCGTTATGTGCGCGAAACTGGCGAATGGGTCGTGTGGGGTGAACGCGGATGGGAGACGGACAAGGGCGACAAGGTACAGGCGTTTACAAAATCTGTCATCGCGGAGGTTAACGACGAATCGCGCATGTATGCCGACGAAAAAACGGGCAGTCTACCGCGCGAAGTCAATTCTTGGCTTGTACGTACTGGTAGCGCTTCAGGGCGTAAGGCCATGCTTACCACCGCGTCTACAGAGCAGGGCATCTTCACACGCGCATCAGACTGGGACGCTGACGCGTGGACGCTCAACGTTGCAAACGGTGTGCTCGACCTGCGTACTCAGACGTTCCGCGCACGCACCAAGGCTGATTTGCTCTCGCGCAAGTCGCCCGTCGTCTATGACCCTAACGCCACCTGCCCCACGTTTCTATCAGCGTTAAACGACTGGTCGTGTGGCGATGCTGACTGGATCAAGTATGTACAAGTCGCGCTCGCGTACTCGCTCACCAGCGACACGCGCCTGCAATGTTTCTTTATGGCATACGGCGAGGGTTCAAACGGCAAAGACACGCTGATAAAAATAATCGAACACATCATGGGCGCGTACTGCACATACGCTGATATTGAAACGTTCTGTGAGTCTCGTTATCACAGCGAGCATCGCAACGACTTGGCCGCGCTCGCTGGTGCTAACAGACTCGTTTATTCATCTGAACCATCGGGCAGCCACGTATGGGATGAAGGCAAACTCAAGCAACTGACTGGGACAAGCGCTGTGAAGTGTCGCAACCTGTATCAAGCGCAAATGCAGTATAAGCCCGAGTTCAAACTATGGTTTTTGGTCAACAAAAAGCCCATTGTCAAGTCTGACGATCTAAGTGTGTGGCGGCGCGTCAAGGCAATCCCTTTTAATTTCACCGTGGCCGCTGACAAACGCGACGGCACGCTTGACGACAAGCTCAAAGCCGAAGCCGCTGGCGTCCTCAACTGGTTGCTTGAAGGCGTGCGGATGTTTGTTGAGTTGGGGTACAAGCTCCCCGCCTGCAAAGCTGTTGAAGATGCGACGGACGAATACAGAAAAGAGATGGACTTGCTCGGACAGTTCGCAGCGGACACAGCGCTAGTGTTTAAGCCATCCGCATCAATGTGCGCTGATACGCTGTATGCTGCATACAAAAAGTGGTGTGAGGACACTGGCAACCATGCTTGGAAGCGTCGTCAGTTCTATACCGAGTTCACAAAAAAATTCAAACTTGAATCGACGCGAACCAATAGTGGAAAGTTCGTCCACGGAGTAGCGTGCGTGGCGTCGAAATGGTTAGTTGAGGACATGGACGACGTGTCCAGCACCAGCATGGGCACAGGGACGGGGACGCCTACCAGCACCAGCACCTCCACCAGCACCAGCACGCCCCCATCTGGCATCGTCGATGTGTTCAACGCACCACGCCGCCGGTACCCTGTGAACTAATGGCACACACAACGGATTACGAATGACGCCATGGCTTCGGCTGTGGCGTTTTTCATTGTCCGAACGGGGAGAAGTAGGGGATGGCATACCCTAACGTGTGGGGTGCCGACAGGGACTAAAAAAGGGGTAAAAATGGGGGTAAAAAAGCACATCTTGCTTATACAATTGTTTTAGCGCGGCGATTCTGTAAGTTGTTGATTCTATGAATGGTGGGCAGTGAGGGACTCGAACCCCCGACATCCTGCTTGTAAGGCAGGCGCTCTAACCAACTGAGCTAACCGCCCACGAAGGCGGGAAGGCCGAATCGACCTCTTGCCATCATACCAGCGTACAGGCTGTGATGCATGCCGCGATTGATAGACTTGCCCTGTGAAGCAGTTGATCGTCAATGCAGATGATTTCGGACTAACCGCAGGCGTAAATCGTGCCATCGTTGAGTTGCACGGCTCCGGCTCGTTGACCAGCACCACGCTGATGGCACGTGCTGAGGCGACTGCTGAGGCCGTCATGCTGGCAAAGTCTGAACCCAGGCTTGGTGTCGGTTGCCATGTTGTGCTTGTCGACGGTGATCCCGTGCTGGGAGCAAATGCACTGCCCACACTGGCTGATGTGCGCACCGGCCGACTGCAGCCTACGCTGGGCGCATTTTTGAAGCATCTCCTTACCGGTCGCATTCAATCGGCCGAGATAGAAGCTGAGGCTGCAGCGCAGATCGCACACCTTCAAGCGCTCGGCGTGCGGCTCACGCACATCGACACGCACAAGCACACGCATATGTTCCCCGCCGTGCTGCGCCCCGTGCTGCGTGCTGCGCGTGCGGCAGGCATTCGCGCCGTACGGAATCCCTTCGAGCCCGCCTGGAGCGAGCGTGCCACCGCGGGCGCGCCCTGGCTGAGACGTACCGAGGTTCGTCTGTTGCGCACGCTCGAGCCAGCATTTCGGCGCATCGTAGCCGAGGAGGGCTTCACAACCACGGATGGCGCGCTCGGCGTGCTAGCCACAGGCACGCTCGACGCGGCGACTGTCGCCTCCCTGCTGAACGCACTCCCCGACGGACGCTACGAGTTAGTCGCTCACCCGGGCTATAACGATGCGGCGCTCATGCGCGCTCATACTCGTCTGCTGGCCTCGCGCGAGGTGGAACGCACCGCACTTGAGACTGTGCGCACGTTTGCGGGCATTGAACTCGTATCCTTTTCTGCACTGGCCTGACCGCATGCGGTAATCTTCTTTCTGCAACCCCGCACCTCCTTCCATCGTCCAAAGTCAGGACCTTGCAAATTGGATCGGAGCAGACCGCAGACATGCGCATCGGCATTACCTGTTATCCCACGTACGGCGGTTCGGGCGTAGTCGCCACAGAACTGGGCATTGAGCTGGCCACAGCTGGACACGAGGTGCACTTCATCTCCTACTCGCAGCCGTTCCGCCTGAGCGGCCGCGACGAAGGCATCTTTTACCATGAGGTGCCTGTATCAAGTTATCCGCTATTCGAGTTTCCTCCCTACGATCTCGCGCTTGCCTCGCGCATGGCCGAAGTGGCCGAGTTCTGCAATCTTGACCTGCTGCACGTCCACTACGCGATCCCGCACTCGGTTAGCGCACTGCTGGCGCGTCAGATGCTTCAGGCGCGTGGCCGCCGACTGCCGTTCGTCACCACGCTTCACGGCACGGATATTACGCTCGTCGGGCTAGACCGCAGCTACCTGCCGATCACGCGCTTTGCGATCCAGGAGAGCGACGGCGTCACGAGCATCTCGCAATACCTGAAAGATGAAACCGTAAAGCACTTCGACGTGACGCGGCCCATCGAGGTGATTCCGAATTTCGTCAACTGCGATGTATACACGCCTTATCGCGATGAGGCCGTGCGCCGCGAGGCCAAGAAGCGTTATGCGCATCCAGACGAAGCAGTGCTGATCCACCTGTCGAACTTCCGGCCGGTGAAGCGCGTCGTCGATGCGGTCAAGCTGTTTGCGCAGGTTGCGCAACAACTGCCTGCGCGCCTGCTTCTTGTCGGAGACGGGCCGGACCGCTCAGCCGCCGAGTGGCTTGCTCATGACTTGGGCATCCACGACCGCATTCATTTTCTTGGCAAACAGGAGCGCGTTAACGAGTTGCTCCCGCTGGCAGACCTGATGCTCATGCCCAGTGAGCTTGAGTCCTTTGGTCTTGCCGCTTTGGAGGCGATGGCCTGTAAGGTTCCAGCACTCGCCACACGCGTTGGTGGCGTTCCGGAACTGGTGGAAGACGGCGTAAACGGCTTGCTCTTCGAGGTGGGTGATGTGGAGGCAATGGCGGCAGGCGCAATCGCGCTGCTCAAAGACCGAGACCGCCTGGAGGTGATGCGCGACGCCGCGCGCAAAACCGCACGAACGCGCTTCTGCTCGTCGCTGATTGTGCCACACTACGTGCACTACTACGAGCAGGTGCTCGCCCAGCAAAGCTAGGCGGCGGGTCGCGCTGGGTCAGGTTCCACGCGCGGCGCAAAGCCGAGCCGGCGCCAGAACCCCTCCACCAACTCAACAGTCTGTGCTGAGGTCTGCGGCCCAGTCTGCAGCAGCAGTCCGTCGGGCGTGGCGCCAGTTGCAAACTGGCGTGCGTCCACCTGCATCGCGATGCACTTGTCAGCGCGATATGTACACGAGGCTAGGTCTGCAATTGAAAGCCTGGTTGTTGGCGTGGCCAGAATGGTGTGCGGCGGCGCCATACGATCGAGCAGGCAGAAGATCTCGAGCTTCGACTCCAGTTCATCCGGCACGCAGTCAATGACCAGATCTGCCGTGCGCACTGCGTCCTCAATCGACGACACGTAGGTCACGGCAGCGTCATCTCTGTGCTCGCGACGGATGTACTCCTGCGCGTGATGCAGGTTCGCTGGCATCACATCTTCCAGTTGCACACTGCAACCTGCACGGGCTGCTGCCAAGGCTAGCCAGCGTCCCAGCGGGCCAGCCCCGATAATGGCCACGTTCACTTCTTGCCCCCTATTTGCTTTGCAATGCCTTCTGCACGTCGTCGCAGTTCGGGCGCGCCTGCTGAAGGTGCTGGCTCACCAGGGCACGCTCCTCTTCCGGCAGCGTGGAAGCCAGCGCCAGAACGCGGCGGAGTGTCACGGAAACATCATCGATATAGTTCATCAGGCGGATTGCTTCTCCGGAAAGCGGCATCAGGTCCCTCGAGTTTTGAAGTCAGGCTCTATTGTAGGGGGTCAGGTCACGGCGCGAAAAGACAGATAACGCAACCAGGTAGTCCGCTCTCCCACAAGAAGCGGACCGCCTGCCTGCTTTCCCGGGCATCGTGCCTCCGGAATTCCACTGCACCCTATAGCGTGCGTTTGAACAATGGGGTGGCAATCAGCAACGTGCCAATGCCGAACACATACAGAAAGAGCAGGTCAAACTGGATTGCGGTAAAGCCACCATCCTTGAGCAGTGTGGCCTTGAAGCCGTGAATGGCGTATGTAAACGGGTCCACAGTTGCAATTGCGCGCAGCCACTTGGGGAAAGCCGTAATCGGGTAGATTGCGCCAGACGGAAAGTAGAGCAGCGTGTTCAATACCCCGAACATTGCGCGCGGCACAAGCGGATCATCCACCCGCACCATCATCAGAAACATCATTCCATTGAACGCAATCGAGACGCCAAGAATCAGCAGGAACATGTTCAGCATCGCCATTGGGTTGAAAATCACACCAAGGCCAGCCATCAGCGAACCTATCACAGTGAGCGAAACTCCACTCAGCACAGCCTTGATGGCACCGGCGACGTTAAGCCCCATCACCAGTTCCAGCCGCGTGATCGGCGTAACCAGATAGCCCTCATGCACGCCGCGCGCCTTGTCGTCGATGTAGAGCATGCCGCCGCCAATCATCACCGAGATGTACATGGCCAGTGCGATGCAGCCCGGCAGCAGATACTTCATATATTCCACGTACGGGTAAAGCTCGACGATATTGAGCGCGATGTCCTTGACCACGCGCGACTGAATTACCGGCTGGTTCAGCGCATCGACGAGCAATTGCATCTGCGTTTCAATGGACGCGCTCAGGAATTGATCCGAGTTATCGACCACCAGGCCGATCTTCGGTGCATCCTGTGCGTACACACGCCGCGAAAACTGTGCCGGAATGATAACTGCCGCATCCACTTTTCCCGTACGCACGTCCTCGCGTGCCGTGTTCTCGTCACCGTACGGCGTGGTCGTAAAGGTGGCAATGTTGACCGCAACAGCATCGAAGGCTTCGTGCACCTTCATTGCTTGCGGCCCACGGTCATAATCCACCACGGCCACCCGCGCACCGCGGATCTTGCCACCGAAGGCGTTGCCAAGGATGATGAGCTGCACCAGGGGAAGCATCATCGACATGATCATCAGCATCGGCGAGCGGAAGAACTTCCGCATCTCGCGCTCGACGATAGCCAGCATTCTGTTCATCCCTGCGCTCCTGGCCTGGGCGGCATTGCAAAGTTCACCGGCTTCACCTGCTCATCGCGCAATTGCCTGCCCGTGTAATGAATGAAGACATCGTCCAGCGAGGTGTTCTGCACACTGAGCGACGCGAGTTGCTCTCCAAGCCCTGCCGCCATCTCCACGAGTTGCGTAGTGGTCTGGGAGCCGTTCGCCGTAAGTACGCGATAGACGCCCGCAGACTGCGACTGAACCTCAGTCACATTCGGCAAAGCTTCAAGCCGCGCACGCCAGGAGTCATCCTCGCGTGCAAACTGCACCTCAACCACGTTTGATCCCGGCACGCTCTGCTTCAGCTCGATCGGTGTCCCCAACGCCACCAATGTGCCGTGATCGACGATGGCAATGCGATCGCAAAGCCGGTCTGCCTCTTCCATGTAGTGAGTCGTCAGCAGCATCGTCAGGTTGCGCGTCTTCTTCAGGTGGTTCAGCATCTCCCAGACCGCAATGCGCGAGACCGGGTCGAGGCCCGTGGTCGGTTCGTCGAGAAAGAAGATGCGCGGGTTATGTACCAGTCCGCGCGCAATCTCAAGCCGCCGCCGCATACCACCGGAGAGCGTCTTCGTCTGCGCATCACGCCACTTCAAAAGATCGACGGCCTGCAGTACCTCCTCGATATTGCGTCGTCGCTCCGCACGCCCCACGCCGTAGAGCTTTGCGTAGATGCTCAGATTCTCTTCTACGGTAAGGTCCGGATCGCTCGTGAGTGCCTGCGGAATTACACCGATCATGCGCCGCACGGCGTCGGCGTCACGGGCCACGTCATGGCCTCCAACAAGCGCACGGCCCGCTGTTACAGGGATCAGCGTAGTCATCATGCGGATAAGCGTGCTTTTGCCCGCCCCGTTGGGACCCAACAGCCCAAAGATCTCGCCCTCACTCACTGAGAAGCTGATCCCCTTCACCGCCTCGAAATCGCCATACTTCTTGACGATTTTCTCAACCTGGATTGCAAGCTGATCCTGCGGCGCGATGACAGGATGGTTGATCGAGTCGCTCATCAGCGCACCTGCTTCAGCTTTGACTTTGGGATATACACCTCGGCTGTCATACCTGGCACAAATCGCTCATCGGGATTGGGAATCAGCAGCTTGATCTGCACGGTCCGGATATCGCGCTTGCGCCCGCCGTTGATGTCACGCTGCGTGGCGAAGTCAGCAAGAGCAGACTTCGCAATTACCTTGCCGTCAACGCTGGTGCCACTCGGCATCACAACCTTCAGCGTGTCGCCCAGGGCCACCGTATCCGCCTGCGTCTCCGGCAGCGGAGCGTAAACCCAGGTCTGCGTAAGGTCCATGATGGTCGCAATCGTGCCGCCAGCCGCCAACACCTCGCCTTGCCGCGCAGCCAACACGTTTACTTTGCCCGAAACCGGTGCCAATACCCGCGCGTAGCCAAGTTGAACGCTCGCCTGCGTTGCCAGTGCCTGGGCATTATCGACCTCGCTGCGAGTGGAAGCCACGGTCTGTGCAGAAGCCGCGGTCAGCATTTCATGCGCGCGCGCCTCCCTTAGCGCAGCTTGTGCTGCCGCCAGTGAGTGCTGCGCTGCATCAACCGCGGCCTGCGAGGCCCGCAGACTCGCAACCGCCTCTTCCCCGGCCTGCTGGCTCATGATTCCCTGCCGTGCAAGGGCCACAGTGCGCGTGGTGTCTGCTTTCTGATGCTCCAGATTGGCCTGTGCCTGCGTCATCGTTGCTGCTGCTGCACGCACCTGAGCGTCGGCATTCGCGGTCGCGCTGCTTGTCTCACCGCGATTTTGCCGCTCGGTCGTAATCGTTTCGCCAAGCTTGGCGCGCTGTGCTGCCACTGTCGCGGTTGCTGCCAAGTGAGCCGCCGCCAGATCGTCACTCTCAATCGCCGCAATCGGCTGGCCAGCCGTAACAGTCTGGCCCTCCTCAATGCCCAACGCCTGCACACGGCCGGCGATCTTCGCGCTCACCAGCACCTCGTTCGCGTCCACCGTGCCAATAAGCTTTAGGTCGCTCGGCGGGCGAGCCGTGACCAGATACCAGACCAGCGCTCCGAGCGTCAGTACACCCAGAATCAGAAACACTCGATTGCGTGCGTTCATCCTTCCTCCGATGCCTTCTTCCAATGAAAGAGCCGATCGAGTTTGACCTCAGGCATCGGCGTGTCAGTCAGTACACGTGCAGCGATTTCGGCCCCGTGCGCGCGATCGGTAAAGATCGCAAGCCCGAGGAACTCGACGTTGGACTTCCTGCGCGCACGCAGAACCTCGCAATCCAGAGGCTCATTCCGCAGCATTAGCCGGAACACAGGAGCACTCAGGAAATAGAAGACATTGGTTCCCATGGAGCTCAGGTGAATTTGCAGCCAATCTACGGGGATCAGCTCGCCCGACTCGATTCCTTCTTCCACAGTCACCTGGTAGGCACGGGTCATCGGAGCAAAGACCCGCTCTACGATCACAGACATCGCACCAGGTTCGCCATTGTGCAGGCGCATCATCTCTTGCTGCATCAGGCTCTGAAAGTCCGCCTGCGAGAGGATGCGATCAAAGTGATTCAGCGAAGCACGCAGCACGCGCTCACCCGCCGAACAAGGCCGCTGCAGAGTTGCCAGCGTCTCGTCGCGCATTCGAGCACCGATCACATCTAGTGCCGCCTGGTAGAGATTCTCTTTGCTGTCGAAGTAGTAGTAGAGGAGGGCCTTGTTCACACCGGCCAGCCGCGCAATGCTCTCCGTGCGCGCACCAGCTAATCCGTGCGCGCTGAACTCCTTCAAGGCTGCGTCCAGGATGCGTGCCCGGCTCTCGGCTGCCCGCTCTGAGACTGTGTGGGATACCATGTGCGCCATCGTTTTAACTAACCAGTTAGTAAAATAGCGTACGTTGACCACTTCTGCAACTGGCTGAAGGATGGGCTCCTAAGCCACATCTCTATATCATTTAATAAGAATGATTTCCATGATCTCAGCGTTCTGGACAAACTGTCTGACGCGTCCCTGTAGGAGGAAACTGGCCGCTGAAACGCAGTGAGGATTCCAGATCAGTGCCCGATGCCAATGGTCGGCAAGGCAACCATCACCACTCCGGAAGATGCCTTGGCTGGGCCTCCACGCGCAGCATCACTTCATCCAAAGCCTTACAAATGTGCGTCTGGAAGACAGCGTGTCTCTCAGGCAATGAAGTAGATATGCGTACCGCTTGGAACCACAGGCGCTGCGTCCTCTACTTCAGGTTCATCCTCAACAATCTCAATGAACTCAACATCCTCGTACGGCAACTCCGCGCCGTTGAAGTGCCGGTGCGAGCCGTGCTTCTGCTCGCCACCTGAAGACACAGGCATCAGTTCGAACTCGAGTGCCGCAATTCTTTCCGTTCGGCGCGGTACGCTCAGCGAATCACCTTGTATGCCATTGACGGAAGCAATTTCCATGGCTCATCACCTCGCCCTGCCGCGTCTATCGGCTGGCAAGGCCGGGACTTGAATCAGTCTGCCCGAGATTGCCATCAACCAGCCGGCATCGTGCTCAGTGTCGGACTCCACCAGCAGCCCCAGCCCGAAGCGCCTGCCCTGCCGTTTCCGCGTGCGCGGTCTGACCAGGCTCGGCCGTAAGCAGGCGTATCCCCTGCTCCAGAGTGAGCCCAGCCGGAACTGAAGAAAAACCACCCCGCGTCTCGCTTGTTTCGCGCGCGATGGTCTTAAACAGAAGCGCCCGTCCGCTCATATGGACCTCAAGGCGTGCAGTCTTCCAATCCGTCGCACTCACGCGCGTCCGCTCTAGCCGAAACCAGCCGCCTCTGTACAGCCTGCCTAGCAGGCCAAATCCAAAATCGACGTTCTCGGCAAGCGTGCCGTCAAGGCGAACCATGCGTTTATAGCGGGCATCCACCCAGAGTTCGCCATTCATGGCATGGAAGATGCGGGCCTCTACACCGTGGGGTGGGTAGGCTGGATTGGGCCGAAAGTGCAGCTTGTAGCATCCATTCTCTTCCCCTGCGTACTCGTACACAAAGGCCTCTGGAAGCAGCGCCACAATCCGCCCGATACGTTTCTCGTCTTCGGCATACTCCTGCCTGCGTCGCGCTCGCTCCGCAGGCGAGGCCAGCATCTGCTCGAGCCGTGCCGACTCCCGCTGCTCCACCTCCCCCGCCAACGACCGCCCGTCCACCGCAATCTGTCGCGAAACGGGCCCCTCAGCAGTCTCAATCTGCTCGGAAAGGCGGTCCTGCCGCTCAACCCAATAGCGCCAGTAGCCGTGCTGCTGGTGGTCGTGGAGTTCGTTGTAAACCACTTCTCGCACCAGTTGTCCCGGAGCCTCAGTCTGAGCAAAGGCGATTGCCGCGCTTGCCACCAGCACCGCAGCCACAGAAATCCAGTTCCGCGCACGCATCGCTGCACCTCCGCCGTTGTCTTCAGGAATCTCCGCGTTCGAGCCGAGTATGGCCGCTGCGTCATAAAACGAACGCGACCCGAGCGTAAATTTGCAAAGAAAACCGGGGAATTCCTGAAGAAACACGGCGCAACGCGAACCAGCCTGTACAACAGGCTCCGTTCCTCTTGCTACACTGAGGCCATGTTGGACGAACAGGAGTTCCGGCGCGCGGCCGATGCCGCGATCGAGGCCCTCGAGCAGCACCTGATCCGGCGCGAGGACGAGGGCGACGCACCATTCGAGTCTGAGGTGCAGGGCGGTGTTCTTTATGTCGTTTTTGAAGAGCCGCCAGGCAAGTTTGTCATCACGCCGAACGCACCAGTACGGCAGATCTGGATCTCAGCACTCGCCACCAGCTTCAAGCTCGACTGGGACACTGCGGCGGCGGCCTTTATTCTGCCCCGTACAGGCGAACAGCTCATCCCGCTGATTGATCGGCTGATTGGCGACTACGCGGCAGGCTAATTTTTCTCAAGACACAAAAAAAGCGGGCCCGGCGGCAACACCGGACCCGCTTTCAGTTTGTGGCTACTTCAGGTTGTAGACCACCGCGAGTTCCTTCTGCACCAGCGACTCCGGCAGAGGCGCATAAGACAGGCCAGAGGCCTGGCCTTCGCCGGACTTGAGGATCCAGCTCAGCAGGTCCTTCAGCACCTTGCGGTTGCCGGCGTTCGAGCCCTGCACAGGGATCAGCAGGTACGTGAAGCTCGAGATCGGATAAGCCTTGGCACCGGGCGCGTTGGTGATGGAAACGCGGAAGTCGGCAGGAATCTTGGCCGTGGCGCCTGCCGCAGTAACACCCTCAATCGAGGCCGAGACCCAGTTGCCTGAGGCGTTCTTCACTTCACCGTAGGCGATCTTATTCTGCAGCGCGTAGATCAGCTCAACGTAGCCGATGGCGCCGGGCATCTGGCGCACCAGGCCAGCCACGCCTTCATTGCCCTTGCCGCCCACGCCGACAGGCCAACTGGGCGAGGTGCCCTTACCCGGGCCGCCTGCCCACTCCTTGCTCACCTTCGACAGATAGTCCGTGAAGATGAAGCTCGTACCCGAGCCATCCGAGCGGTGGACAACAATGATCTTCTGATCCGGAAGCTTCGCGCCCGGGTTGTCCTTCGCGATGCGCGCGTCATTCCAGGTCGAGATCTTGCCAAGATAGATGTCGGCCAGCACCTCTCCGGAGAACTTCACCTGTCCCACACCCGGCACGTTGTAGACCGGAACCACTGCACCCAAAACTGTCGGAAGGTGGATCAGCTTCACCTTCGACGAGGACAGCATCTCATCGGTCATTGGCATGTCAGAAGCGCCAAAGTCAACGAGTCCAGCAGTTACCTGACGAATGCCGCCGCCCGAGCCGATCGACTGATAATTCACTTCGACGCCCGAGTGTGCAGCGCTGTACTCGCTGAACCACTTCGAGTAGATGGGGTACGGAAAGGTTGCGCCCGCGCCCGTCAGCTTCTGGGCCTGGGCCGTGGTGAAGGCCAGCGCCAGCACTCCAACGACAAGCAGAGTCTTTTTCACGTGTAACTCCCTAGCAAGATTAATGCCGACTTTGATTGTCTACGTGCAATGTTACGGGCGTTTAAACGCCCCTCTGAATCTGCACATCTTCCGCGTTAGTCTTTGCTGCACCACAGGTTTCTGCAGCCAGCGGCAACGTAAAGTGGAAAGCGGCTCCCGCGCCGAGTTCACTCTCGGCCCATGCACGTCCGCCATGCGCCTCCACAATGTGCTTTACGATCGCCAGCCCCAGCCCCGTTCCGCCTGACTCACGCGATCGAGCCTTATCCACGCGATAAAAGCGCTCAAAGATACGCCCGAGGTACTCTGACGCAATACCCGGGCCGAAGTCGCGCACGAAGAACTCCACCTCATGCCCGTGCAACTCCGCGCCAACCACAATTCGTTTGCCGGATTTCCCATATTTCAACGCGTTCTCGATCAGGTTTCCGAAGACCTGATTCATCGCATCCGGATCAACGCAGACCAGCACATCCGGTGCTCCGGCCTTCTCCAACTCGACGCCCGAATCGACGACGATGCCACCCAGCGAATCGATTGCATCGGCCACCAGTGCCGAAGCCCGCATCGTCTGAGCCGCAAGCTTGTAGTCGGGACTCTCCACGCTCGCCAGCGCCAGCAGGTCCTCTGTTAACCGATTCATACGGCTCGCGTTCTTGTGAATGATGCCGAGAAACTCGCGAGTGGTTTCCAGGTTGGGCATCGGCTCTTCAAGCAGCGTCTCCACGTAGCCCTGAATCGACGTGAGAGGCGTGCGCAGCTCGTGGCTCACGTTGGCAATGAAATCACGCCGAGACTTCTCAGCCGCCTCGACACGCGTAACGTCGTGCAGCACGGCGAGTGCGCCACCGCTTGGCAGCGGCGCGGCGTTGATTTCGAAGATCTTTCCCGGAGCCATGGAACTGGCTCGCCCCGAGCGCACTTCGCCCTGCTCCAGAGCGGCTTTCACGCAGGCCAGCAGTTCCGGATCGCGCACCGAGTGAACCAGCGGCCGCCCGACACGAATCTCCGTTCCTGCCATGCGCTGCATAACGGCGTTTGACCAGAGCACCTGCCCTTCGCGCGTAACAGCCACCACGGCCTCCTGCATCGAGTCCAGCATGGTGGCCAATTCGTGACGCCGGCTTTCAATCTCCGCAAAGTTCTGCCCTAGCCGCTCGGCAGTCTGGTTCAGAGCCATTTCCATTGCAGAAAGCTCGTCGCCGTCGCCGCTGTCGAGCCGCGCGCTCAGATCGCCCTGCGCAACGCGCCGCGCAAACGCCACGACGCGATCAAGGCGCGCCGAAATGGATCGCGCCGCCCACGCTGCCAGAGGCAACGCCAGCACCAGAGCAAGACCTCCGGCCCAGAGTGCGCCACGTACCAGCGCGTGCATCGTTTCGCCGGGAGCGTGCTCCACAAAGCGGCGCAATAGCAACTGCATCACCACCGTCTGAAACACCAGCAGCGACACAAAGAACACCAGCAGTTTGGTAAATACCTTACGTCTCACGGAAAGCCTGTCAGCCGGCGCGCGGCCTTATTCGCCCTTAGGAATTTCGAAGCGGTAACCAGCCCCGCGCACGGTCTTCAGATAGCGCGGGTTCTCCGGATCAACCTCGATCTTTTCGCGGATGCGCCGCACGTACACGTCCACCGACCTCGGTGTTACAAACCGCGCGTCACCCCACACTGCGTCAAGCAGATGATCTCGACTGAACACGCGCCCCGGATGCCGCGCCAGGTAGTCCAGCAGTCGGAACTCGGTCGCAGTCGTCGTCGTCAGCTCACCACGCACCTTGAGTTGCATCGCGTTCGCGTCAATGACGACCTCTTCAAAACTGATGACCGCGGGCGTGGAGGGTCGCTCGAAGCGCCGCAGCACGGCCTTTACGCGCGCCACCAGTTCCCGTGTCGCAAAAGGTTTGGTGATGTAGTCATCAGCCCCCAGTTCCAGGCCGAGGACGCGATCGTTCTCGCCAGCGCGTGCGGTCAGAAAGATGATGGGGACTGTCGACAGCCCGGAGTGGCTGCGCAGGCGCCTGCAAACATCCAGCCCATCGCCGCCCGGCACCATGATGTCGAGGAGGAATAGTGCCGGAGTCTGCCGCTCGGCGTCAGGAATCAGGTTTGTGGGCGTGTGAAAGAGCCGCGTTGAAAATCCGGCGGCTTCCAAATGATGCTGCACAAGCCGCGCAATGTCAGTGTCGTCTTCCAGTACGAATACGGTCTGGCTCAACCGGTGTGCCTCTGGGCCGGCGGCCATGAATTTGCCGTTGCGAAGGCCGCACGGAACCATCAACAGACTACTTCACTCAGGCAAATATATTGCAAACGTAGTGTGAATTTGACCGCCATCCCTCGTAGACTCAATCGTCTGCCCCACAACAAACTTTCTTGACGATCTTGCCCGCACCTGACACACTCAAAGCGAATTTGCGCCGGACATTGTGCAGTTTTGCTTTCCCATCCGGCGCTTGGCGGGCTCGCACGACGCTTCCACTCGAAAGGGGATCCATGAAGAAATACTTCGCTGAACTGGTTGGGACCTTCATCCTGGTGCTGTTTGGCTGCGGTACAGCGGTTGTTGCCGGCGACAAGGTCGGGATTCTGGGAATCGCCTTCGCCTTCGGCTTCGCTCTCATTGGCGCGGCCTACGGGATCGGGCCTATCTCCGGGTGCCATATCAATCCCGCGGTCAGCTTCGGGGTCTGGGCCGCGGGCCGGATGAAAACGGGGGAGATGATCGGTTACTGGATTGGTCAGTTCCTCGGCGGCATCCTCGCTGCCTGTGTGCTCTCGCTCCTGGTGAGTGGAGTTGGCGGCGGCTACGACCTGCATGCGTCTGGCCTGGGACAGAACGGCTGGGGACCCGGCTATCAGGGTGCCTACAGCCTCACTTCGGCAATCGTCTTCGAATTCTTCGCCACGCTCATCTTTGTCATCGTTATTCTGGGCTCGACGCAGAAGGCGGCACCCTCTGGGTTTGCAGGGCTCGCCATCGGCATCACTCTGGTTGTGATCCACATCTTTGGCATTCATGTCACCGGCGTGAGCGTGAACCCCGCGCGCAGCTTCGGTCCAGCGCTGCTGGTTGGCGGTCAGGCGCTGGCGCAGGTATGGCTCTTCCTGCTGGTGCCCAGCATCGCGGGCATCGTGGCCGGCTTGCTATACCGCAGCAAGCTGCTCGAGGTCGAGTAACGATCGAAGGCGCAGTTGGAGCGCTCACTGCCTTCTCCTGCTGCGCCTCCTCGTACGTCGGTTGGAGACTGGTGCCTATTCGGCCGCGTGAGCGATGAAGCGCAGCCGCACGTAATCTGCTACCCAATTGCCGCCCTCGTCACGGAGTGCGCGCGCTGCCAGTTGCGCTGTCTCGCGTACCACCGTCGTGCGCAGTTCGTCCGGCACCGCGGCCAGCACTCCGCTGCGGAACGTTGCGAGCCATGCCTCCAGCCCGCCTGCGCCCAAGGGCGTTGGCCTCGGAATCAGCTCTATCCGATCCACGCGGAAACCGTGCTGCTGGAGCCGCCGCGTGTAAGCCTCTGGAGTCGGATAGTAGTTCACGTCATCTTCGAGCTCGGACAGGCCGTACTTCGCCAGCGTGGCGATGAGCGCGACGCGGATGGCCGCGATGTTGCCTTGACCACCCATCTCCGCGACAAATCGCCCGCCGGATCGCACCACACGCCGCACCTCACTCAACATCGCATCCTGATTGCGGACCCAGTGCAGCGCGGCATTGGAGAACACGGCGTCGAACGATGCAGCCGCGAACGGCAGAGCCTCGGCGCTTGCTACGAGCACTTCAAGTCCACGTGCGCGCGCCGCCTCGGCCATCTGCGCTGAGGCATCCACGCCCGTGACTTGCGCACCAGTTGCACCCAGTTGCGCTGTCAGCTTTCCATCGCCGCAGCCAAGGTCGAGAATCCTCTCGCGCGGCTGCGCGGCGAGCCACTCGACCACGCCGTTGGCCAATGCGGGGACAAAAGCCCCGTTCTTTGCGTACGCGTCTGCATTCCAGGTCTGCGTCATCGCCTTCTCCTGCTTCTGTTTTTAGCGGAGCTGGATCCATAACGCAAAGTTATTCTGCTTTGCATCTTTATAAGGCGAACTTATCAAAATGGGGGGGGGAGGGGGTATTTCCGGTCAGATGGACTGGACGGGGATCAGCGTCAGGTCGTCGACGAGGCCAACTTCTTTCTGCACAAAGGGTTCGCCGTACTTGACGCCTGCCAGCAGGCCGTAATGGCGTGCTTCGGCGAAGGTGCGCTCGCGAATCTCCTCAGGCGGCACAAATAGCGCTCCACCAGCAGGTTGCGCGGCGTACTGGGACTTGTACGCCATGAGGGCGGCGTGGCGCTGCTCAATGAACGGCGTGATGTCCACAACGAAACTCGGCCGCACATCGGCATAGAGGCTGGCGTAGACGATCTTGAAGGGCCTGTACGGAGGAAACCCTGTATCAATTTTAGCGAGTCCCGCTAAAAAACATGCATCGTAGCCAAGACCGGCGACGGCAGCGTGATCTGGGTGCCGCGCCTGCCAGTAGGGCAGAATGACCACACGCGGCCGCAGCTCACGCAGCACACGCGCAATCTTGATGCGATTGTCGAGGGTATTTTCGACGGCCCCATCAGGTAAGTCGAGCGCCTGACGCCAGCCAACACCGAGCAGGCGGGCAGCTTCGTCGGCCTCGCGGCCTCGATCTTCAGCAGTGCCGCGCGTGCCCGCCTCGCCCTTTGTGAGGTCCAAAATAGCCGTGCGCAGACCGCGCGCAGCCATTCGAAGCAGCGTGCCGCCGCAAGTCTGTTCCACGTCGTCCCGGTGTGCGGCGATTGCCAGCACATCGGCTTGGAATTCAGAAGCGGCGGCCATCGCGCGATTAGTAGACGGTGTTGTTGGCATCCGTGTGGGCGTCCATGAAGGCGACATCCCACGCAGTGCCCGTCACCGTCACGTACTGGTTGTTGATTGACGAGCCGTCAGTGGTGCTGAAGATATAGACCTGACCGCCCTCAACCGCGTAGACCTTGTGCAATCCAATGACCGCCGCGACACCAGTGGCGTCGCCCTTGTAGGGCTCCAACATGGTGACCGCGTTGGTCGAGGTGTTGTACATGGTCAGGCAGCCATAGTCCTGCGCCTGCGCATAACGCTCACCATTGGTGCACTTGGTCATCGCAATCCAGAGCGTGTTGTCGTCACCCAGGATCATGCGGCTGATGCCGCCAGCAATGCCGTCACTGATGGATGCCGTCGATGTCACGGTGTTACTGCTCAGGTTGATCACCGAGAGGTTGCCCGTGAACAGGCCATCCGCAAGCAACTGCTGCCCCGCAACGTACATGGTGGACGAGCTGATCAGCGCGTTGCTGGCACCGCCGGGAACGGAGATGGTCGTCATCGCGCCGGTCTTCGGGAGCGAACCCGAGGACTGGTTGGCGGTAAAGATGATGGGCGAAACCGGCACCAGTGAGACCGACGAGGCGGAACCGCCGCACTCCGGTCCGCAATTCAGAACGTATGCCGTGGAGCCGTCTGATGAAAAGAGTGCCTTCACAGGACGGTCAAAGACCAGCGGAGCGCCGTAAGCGGTTCCGGTCGAATCCGTCGAATCCGGGCTCTGCGCCTGGAAAACGCACCAGCTTGGCGAAGCCTGCGGCTCGCAATCGACTGCGGCCTTGGGCCAGTTGCTGGGGCCACCCGCATAGGACAGAGTCTGCGAGGCGGACAGCTGCCGCAAGTAGTAAGCGTAATTCGAGTTCTGCACGAACGCCAGCACTGCCGTACCACCGGGATTGACGCTCACCTTGTACACGCCCGGGAGGCTCAACTGCGCCAGTGCGCCGGCCGTGGGGCTTGCGATGGTGATGATGTGCGAGGTCTGGTTCGCAGCAAAGAGGTATCCCTCATTGCGCGTCATATAGACGCTGGACGAGGTGCCGCTCAGGCCTTTCGCGGCACTCGCGGTCTCCTTCTGATAATTGACGATGGAGAAGCTGCCGTCACTCGATCCATACACGCCACCGATCTGCTCCTCAGGCATGCTCTGGATGGAGATGGGAAGGCCGCCGCTGAAGCCGCTTACCGAAAACGTCACGCTGGTGTCGTTGTACTTGTAGCGCGTGTCGTAATAAGCGTCGACGATCGACAGGGCGCCCTTTGAGAGAGCGCTCGGATTCTGGATAGCGATCATGACGCGGTAGGTCAGCCCGCTGGGGGGCAGTGTACGGCCCGCAAAATAGGTGGTCGAACCGCAACCCGCCAGAGTAAAGGCGATCGCCAGGGCCCCCGCCGCACTCAACCAAAGACTTCTCTTCTTCAAAATCCCTTACCTCGATGGAAAGCGCGGAGCGCTCCGCAGCCAAAACTTGAATCCAGCCAGTGGCATATGACGCGGGTCCAGCAGGCACGCACAAGGCGCACCGCCTCCCCTGCCGACACTCTCTTAGACTCCCGAAGTATAACAAAGCAACCCGCCTCCGCTGGCGTCCCGGAATCCCTTGGCATAGCATGGCTAAAGAATGGCAACCTTCGCCGACATCTTCCAGAGCAGGCCGCTGCTGGCCGACGGCGCCATGGGCACTGTGCTCTATGCGCGCGGGATCTTCATCAACCGCTGCTATGACGAGTTGAACGTCTCCGATCCGAGCCTGATTCTGGGTGTTCACGAGGAGTATCTGCAGGCCGGAGCAGAGATTCTGGAGACGAACACCTTCGGCGCCAACCGCTTCAGGTTGGCGCACCACGGACTGGAATCGAAGGTGGAAGCAATCAACACGGCCGGCGCGGAACTGGCACGCAAGGCTGTGGATGCGCTGCGCGCCAGACAGGGCACGCGCGCGTGGGTTGCAGGCGCAATTGGCCCGCTTGGGGTGCGCCTTGAGCCGCTGGGCAAAACCGGCCTTGACGAGGCGCGTGCGGCGTTTGCCGAACAGATGTCTGCACTGGTGCGGGCAGGCGTGGATCTGCTGATTGTGGAGACCATGCCGGCGATGAACGAGGCCCGCGAGGCGCTTGCAGCGGCGCGTGAAGTTGCTCCCGGGTTGCCGGTGGTCATCAGTGTGACAGTTGACGACGATGGCAACTGCTTGGACGGTGCTTCACCCGAGCAGGCTGCCGCGCAACTGACCGAATGGGGCGCTGACGCTGTGGGCGTGAACTGCTCCACGGGGCCCTCAACCGTGCTGACCGCGGTGGAGGCCATGCGCACTGCGACGACGCTGCCTCTCTCTGCAATGCCCAATGCGGGCATGCCGCGCAACGTGGATGGGCGGAACGTGTATCTCATCTCGCCGGAGTTCATGGCCAGCTTTGCGCGCAAGGCGGTTGCTGCCGGTGCACAGTTGGTGGGTGGCTGCTGCGGAACCACGCCCAATCACATTCGCGCCATGCGTGCCGCGCTGCGCGCGCTGGATGACGAGACGCCCGTGATTGAAGGCGGAACGTCACTCCCGCTGATGGCTGAAACGCCACCTGCGCCGCTGCATCAACGGTCGCGCATTGGCGCGCTGCTGGAACGCGGCGAGTTTGTTTCGCTGGTTGAGATTGCGCCGCCGAAGGGCATCAACTGCGTTGAGGAGATTGAAGGCGCGCAGTTGCTGGCACAGATCGGCGTGCATGGCATCAACGTGCCGGACACGGCGCGGGCCGCAGCGCGCATGAGCGCGGAGAGTCTCTGCATCCAGATTCAGCAGCACACCAGTATCGACACGGTGCTGCACTACAGCTGCCGCGACCGCAACATTTTGCGTATCCAGTCAGATCTGCTGGGTGCTTCGTCACTGGGGCTGCACAATCTGCTCTGCCTGACTGGCGATCCGCAGAAGTTCGGAAATTATCCTGACGCGACCACGGTCTTTGACGTCGATTCGATTGGCCTGGTAAACCTGGCGCGCCAGCTCAACCATGGCCTTGACCTGGGATCCAACGCGATCGGCGTTTCTACGAACTTCACCATCGGCGTCTCAGCAAACCCGGGTGCGCCCGATATCGAAAATGAACTGCGGCGCTTCGCGTACAAGGTGGAGGCTGGCGCGGAGTTCGCGATTACGTTGCCGGTGTTTGAACTGCGTCTGCTGGAGGAATTTCTGCGGCGCATCGAATCATTCCGCATTCCCATCATTGCCGGCGTGCGCCCGCTTGCGAGCCTGCGCCACGCCGAATACATGAAGAACGATCTGCGCGTCGCTATGCCGGAGGAGATTCTGCTGCGCATGGCGCTGGCTGACACGCCAGAGGCTGCTGAAGCGGAAGGCATCCGAATTGCGCAGGAGATGCTGGCCGCTGTGCGTCCCTATGTGCAGGGCGTGCAGGTGAGCGTGCCTGCGGGCCGCTACATGGTTGCTGCGCAGGTGATTGCCGGTGTGTTACCCGGCGCTACGGAGTAACGATGCCAACGTTTGAAGAGTCGCTGAAGAAGCTGGAAACCATTGTCGAACGCCTGGAGAAGGGCGATCTTCCGCTCGAGGAGTCGCTGAAGCTCTTCGAGCAGGGCGTGGTTTTGTCCGCCGCGTGCAAGAAGGATCTGGATGCTGCAGAGGGCAAGGTTCAGAAGCTGATCAAGGAGCGAGACGGAGCGCTCAAGGCCGAGCCGTTCGAGTAACAGCCCGGTCAGTGAGCACCTTTCGCTGTCGCCAGTGCATCCAGGACAACCGACGGAGTCAACACTTCCGGCAGTAGATGCCCTGCGCTCGCACCTGGTGCGTAGATCACATAAGTGGGCACGCCTGACCGGCCGAGCTGCGTGAGTGACTGCGTGATTGCGTCGTCGTGCTGGGTCCAGTCCGCGCGCAGCAGAACGGCGTTCTGTGCTGCGAGGGCTTGCCGAACTTCGGGTTGCCCGAACGCGATGCGCTCATTGACCTGGCAGCTCAGGCACCAGCTTGCGGTGTAATCGACGAGGACAAGCTTGCCGGAGGTGCGGGCTGTGCGCTCGGCCTCGGGCGTCCACGACTGCCAACCACCTGAGCCGGTCTGAAGACTTGCCTGCCCGGACTTGTAGACCGCGGTTTCCGCTGCGCGCGCGCCACGGACTTCAGCGGCGATTGCGGCAAGCACGACGAGGACTGCAACTGCCACAGCCCAGCGCCGAGCGGGCCAGCGGCCAAGGAACCAGCCGGCCACGGCAAGCAGGAGCAGTCCAGCCAGCAGCGCGGCAACCAGCGTTGCGCCATAGGCCTGCGCCAGCACCCACACGAGCCAGATCACCGTGCCGAAGACGGGCACAGACGTGGCCTGCTTGAGAATTTCCATCCAGGCGCCGGGCTTGGGGAGTGCGCGCGTCCATGTGGGCTGCAGAGTGAGCGCGACGTAAGGTGCGGCTAGACCGAGAGCGAGCGCGGTGAAGACGGTGAAGGTTACGCCAGCCGACTGCGCCAGCGCGTAGCCGATGGCCGCACCCATGAAGGGCGCAGTGCACGGGGTTGCGACCACCACTGCGAGCACGCCGGTAAAGAAGCTGCCCCAGTAGCCTTGCTTTGCTGCGAGTGAGCCGCCTGCGCTGGTAAGTGAGAGCCCGATCTCAAACTGCCCGGCGAGCGAGAGGCCGAGAAAGAACAGGAGCGAGGCCATCAGCGCCAAAAATAATGGCGACTGGAACTGGAATCCCCAGCCGAGAACGGACCCGGCTGCGCGGAGGCCGAGCAGTGCTGCGACTAGAATCCAGAATGAGACGAGGATGCCGGCGGTGTAGACGAAGCCGTGAGCACGCATAGCGCCGCGCTCCTCGCTGCCGGAGCGGACCAGTGCGAGCCCCTTGATGAACAGAACAGGAAACACGCATGGCATCAGGTTCAGCAGCAGGCCGCCGAAAAAGGCGAGCAGAGCCGCGCGGCCGAGGCCGAGTGACGGTTGAGACGCGGGAACTGACGCCGTCGTCGCAGCTGCTGGTTGCGCTACCGGTGACGTTGCCTGCGGAGTGGCAGCGGCGGGCGCTGTTTCAGCGGGCGCTTCGTCGGAAGCGGCTTCCGCGGCCTGCGGCACACCCGGCATTGCGGCGAACGCGTATGCGCGGCCACCACTCAACTCGAGCACGCCTTTCAACTGCGCTGGATTCGCGGTGAGACCCGCGTCTTTCTTCAGTTCGAGGACCAGCCCGGTGGCTGTTGCAGAGAGTTTCTGCGGCGCGGGATTATCGACGATTCCCTGCTCTGCTGGGAAGAAGGTCGCCGCGGATTCGCGTTTGCCGGTGTTGACTGTCAGGCGCAGGCCCGTTGCGGTTGCCGTAAAGCCAGCCTTCACACTGGCGGGCAGCGGCCTGGGCAGCAGCGAGGCAAAGTGCTGGAACAGGGCGCGCGTTGCCGCCTCTGACGCAGGCTTGCCAGCGGTCACGGGCAAGTCAAGATCGAGCGTTGTCTTCTCTGGTATGCAGGACTCGCGGCAGACCAGCCAGTTCACCTTCGCCGCAAGATGCAACGCGGTTCCCGGCTTGTGCGACGCGTCCGCGCGCAGCACCATGGGGAACAGCACCTCGTCCTCGTACCCGTAGTCCATCAGCGGACCGAGCGGTAGGCGTTTGGGCGCTGGAAACTGCATGGGGCCTGCCGTTACGCCCGCGGGCAGCGTCCACGTAATGCGCGGCGCTTCACCTGCATCGCCTGGGTTCATCCAGTAGACGTGCCAGCCATCTTCAAGCTTGAAGTGGAGGCCGACGCGCAACTGGCCGGGCGCAGACACGCTCGTCTGTTCAGCCAGCAGCTCGACGTGAACGTGCAGGAGGTCAGCGGACGAGGACGCGCGTGCGGCGAGCGCGAGCGGAAGGCCGAGCAGCAGAACGAAGATCGATCGCAGAATTCGCATGGTGAGCGTTCGAAGAACTCCCCTTTTGGACGCGGCGGCAGCGGACAAAGTTACATGCATTTGCAGTGGCTCAATCGCCGGCCAGCCTTGTGTGCTCGCGGAAGATGCAGTCATCCTGCACGCACTCGACACCCGCAGCGCGTGCGCGCGCAATTGCCTCGTCGTGCACCACGCCATCCTGCAGCCAGAGAAACTTGACGCCGAGCCGGATCACATCGTCCACGATCGGCGGCACGTTCTCTGACGCGCGAAATACATCGACAAGGTCGATGCCTTCACCGGTTTCAGCTTTCGCCGCGGCCTGTGCAGCGTCCAGATCCGGATACACCGTGATTCCATCGATCTGCTTCAGCACGGGGTTTACGGGCAGCACGCGATAACCGCTGCGCACAAGGTACTTGCCGATGTTGTAGCTTGCGCGCTCGGGCTTGTCACTCATGCCCACGACGGCAATGGTGCGCGCCGTATCGAGCATCCGTCTGATCACTGCAGGATCGTTTCCCATGCGTCTCCGTTACACGTCCAGATCATCGTCTTCCGCCGGAGCTGCAACCGCAGTACCGCGGCGCTTTGCCAGCAAGTAGCCGCGCAGAAAGGGCTCAAGATAACCGTCGAGCACCTTGTCCACGTCACCGACTTCGACCTTGGTGCGATGGTCCTTGGCCATGCGATAGGGCTGCAGAACGTACGAGCGAATCTGCGAGCCAAAGTTGATATCGAGCTTGGAGTCTTCAAGCTTCTTAGACTCAGCGCGCTTCTTTTCCAGCTCGTACTCGTACAGCCGCGAGCGCAACATTTTCAGCGCGCGGTCTCGGTTCTTATGCTGCGAGCGCTCATTCTGGCACTGCACCACGATGCCCGTGGGCAGGTGCGTCATACGCACGGCGGAGTCGGTGGTGTTGACGTGCTGACCGCCCTTGCCGCCGGAGCGGTAGGTGTCAATGCGCAGGTCTTCCATCTTCAGGTCGACGTGGATCGAGTCGTCGATTTCCGGCGAGACGAACACGGACGCAAATGAGGTGTGGCGCCGCTTGGCCGAGTCAAACGGCGAGATGCGCACGAGGCGATGCACGCCGCTTTCACCGGCAAGCAGGCCGAAAGCGAACTCGCCCGTAATGGTGAAGGTGGCCGACTTGATGCCCGCCTCTTCCCCATCCAGGTAGTCGTTGATTTCGCTCTTGAAGCCCTGCTGCTCAGCCCAGCGCAGGTACATGCGCATCAGCATCTCAGCCCAGTCCTGGCTCTCAGTGCCGCCAGCGCCGGGATGCACAGTCACGATTGCATTCAGCGCATCGGCCTCGCCAGAGAGCATGGTGCGCGCTTCAAGCTCCTCGGCAAAGGTCTTCAGCGATTCGAGATTGCTCTCCAGCTCGCCGACGACGTCTTCACCCTCGCGCGCCAGTTCAAAGTAGGCTTCAATGTCGCCGGTACGGCGCACAAGCTCTTCGTCGCTGGCTACAAGCGATTCGAGACGCTTGCGGTCACGCATGAGCGGCTGGCTGGCGGCGGGGTCTGACCAGAGGGCCGGATCGGCCAGCTTGGTTTCTATATCTGCGAGCTCCCTGCGAATGCGGGCAGGGTCAAAGATACTCCCGCAGGTCGCGGACTTGATCGCGGACGGGAGCGTAGGCGAATTCGAGTTCGTTTAGCGTCACGTTGCTCTTCAGGACCTGTCTTTACTGTGAGGTACGCGGCCGGCACGGGCACGAGACGCCCAGGCTGCCAGCCCCACAGTCAGTATGGCACAGAGCCAGGCAAACACGTCGCCGTGCGCGGAGTAGAACGTGACGTCACTACGGAATCCAAACTGCGCCGCAAGGGAGCCCGCGGTGTGCCGCGCGATGCTCTGGCGCACGCGGCCTTCGGGGTCGATCACGGCCGTCACGCCGTTGTTGGTATCGCGCAGGAGCCAGCGGCGGTTTTCAATCGCACGCATGCGAGCCATGTTCAGGTGTTGCCAGGGCGCGCTGGTGTCGCCATACCAGCCATCGTCAGAGATGTTGACGAACACTTCGGCACCGTTGGCGGCGAAGTGGCGCACCTCGTCGGCGAAGACGGCCTCATAGCAGATGAAGACGCCGTAGCGATGACCGTCCAGCGCGAAGGCCACGCGCTCAGCGCCGCGCGAAAACGAACTGACGCGCCCCGTGAGCTTGTGCGCAAACGTCAACAGATTCTGAAACGGGATGTACTCGCCGAACGGGACCAGGTGGATCTTGTCGTAACGGCCGAGGCGCGCACCATTTGCGGACAAGATCAACGCCGAGTTGTAGTCGCGCATGCCGTCCGGAGTGGGCTCCATGCCCAGCGCGCCTGTGATCAGGGGCGCGTGCGCAGCCTGCGCGACGCTGGCCAGGCCGCTCTGCACGCGCGGCTCCAGCTCTAAGAATGGTGCTGGCGACTCAGGCCAGGCGATGAGGGCAGTTTTTTGCTGTAAACACGGTGTTTCTGTGCGCGCGGCGGCGGTCTGCGGAATGCCTGCAATGTACGACCCGCAGTTCTGCTGCGCCTGCCGGGCGAATGCCGCCATCTGCCGGTCCCACTCGGGCCCTGCCCAGTCGTTGTCTGCGCCTACGTCGAGATTGGGCTGCACCAGCACGGCGGTTGCAGTCGGCGTCTCACGGGGTACGGACCACCAAACCCCGCCGGCCCCCAAGGCAAACAAAACAAGCCCGGCAATGCCTGTCCGCAGTCGCATGTTGCGCCCGGCAAGCAGCAAAGAGCCTGCCAAGAGCGCGTTCACCGCCATCAGGACAAAGCTGATGCCATATACGCCCGCCCACGGCGCCAGCGGGGTCACGAACGCATTGTCTACCTGCGAGTAGCCGAGCTGGTCCCATGGAACGCTGGTGATGCGCGCGGCGGCGAGCTCCAGCGCGACCCACGCGAACGGTGCCGCGATAAGGGCAGGCCCTGGGCCCGTGGACGCGCGGCGGATGGCTGCGAGAAAAACGCCGAAGACGCCCCAGTACAGGCCGAGGACCAGACTGAAGGCGACGAGGAGCAGCGTGGGCGCGGCGGGTGGCATGTCACCGTAGCGCATCATGGTATCGCGCACCCAGTAACAGTTGCCGCAATACCAGAGAAAGCCGCCCAAGTAGCCGGTGAGAAATGCCCGGCACAACGGGCGCTCGCCCTCAGCGGCCCGCAACACCGCCCAAACGAGCGGTGCAAGGCCAAACCACGCAAACAGCGCGCGCGCCGGCGGCATTGGCCCGGCAATGGGGAAAGGCAACTCCAGCAATATGGCCGAAACTGCGGCCGCAGCACCCAACTTCCACCCGTCGCGTTGCATCCTGCGGCCAGTGTATCGCAGGGTGCGACGCGGCCTGCCCTGTTCGCCCATCCACGCACATTTCCACGGCGACGCACCCTGAAATCCGCTTACAATGGATTCATGCATCTAATGAGTGAATTCGGCTTCCGCCTGCTCGAGGTGCTGTTTTTCTCGGGCCTTGCTGGATCAGCCATTGTTGTGCTGATCAGCTTTGTGGAAGACGCGCGTGAGTTGCGCGGCGACGAGTAACTCCCCGCGGGAATCCGGATTCCGGCGTAAAGTGTTGATCCGGAACCCCCTCTTCTATTTTGGTTGACTGTAGATTCCTTCGGCAATACACTCAGCCGAGGGCGCAGGTAAGCCACGCTCCTCTGATACTGGAAGTCCGGCGTAGAGCCGGCATATGTGATGGCATCCACTCGAACGACTGTAGCCCCGCCTTCCGACCGCGTCCGCCTCATCGTGGCATCTTCTGTGATGCTCACGTTCATCTCCTTCTGGCGCGCAGCTGCCATCGTTCTCAATGACTTAGGCTCCTCTGCGTTCTATGCCGGCGGCATCGCCGAGCAGGCCATTGGCCCTGCGGCTCCGTGGTTCATCCTGGGCATCATGCTGTTCAGCTTCTCTGTGCGTGCGGTTTACGTCGAGAGCTGTTCAATGTTCACGCGCGGCGGCGTGTACCGCGTCGTCAAGGAGGCCCTTGGTGGAACATTCGCCAAGCTTTCAGTCTCCGCGCTGATGTTCGACTACATCCTCACAGGGCCGATCTCGGGCGTGTCCGCCGGACAGTACATCACCGGTATGATGAACGAGCTGCTGAACGTGGCCAACACCAGCCACTGGCTGCCACCGGCCCTGATGGACGCCCAGGGCCACGCGTTCCAGTTCGACCTCAACCATACGTCGGCGATTTTTGCAGCCGCGGTCACGATCTACTACTGGTGGCAGAACATCAAGGGCATCGAGGAGTCCAGCGACAAGGCTCTTCGCGTCATGCAGATCACCACCGTGATGGTCGTGATCCTCTTTGGATGGGGCATCTATTCGATCATGGTGCGCGGGGTGCACCTGCCGCCGGCGCCGGTTCCCGCAAACCTCAAGTTCAGCGAGGACGCACAGGGCTTCCTGCTCCATTCAGGCCTGCCTATCTTCGGCATGTTCGGCATCCTGATGGCATTCGGGCACTCGATCCTGGCCATGAGCGGCGAGGAGAGTCTGGCGCAGGTCAATCGTGAGATTCAGCACCCGAAGCTCAAAAACCTGAAGCGCGCGGCCATCGTCATCGCAATCTACAGCCTCATCTTTACCGGCGGTGCGACGCTGCTGGCCGCGATGCTGATTCCTGACGGTCCCCGCACGACCATTTATCAGGACAATCTCATCGCAGGCCTTGCCATGTACATGGCGGGTCCCATGTTCTGGCGGATCGCTTTCCGCATATTCGTCGTTTTTGTCGGCTTTCTGATTCTTTCCGGCGCCATCAACACTTCCATGATCGGCTCAACCGGCGTGCTCATGCGCGTGGCTGAGGACGGCGTTCTGACCGACTGGTTTCGCAAACCGCATCCCCGGTTCGGCACCAGCTATCGCATCGTGAACCTTGTCTTCGGTTTGCAGATGTTCACGATCATAGCCACGCGCGGAAATGTCATCACCCTCGGTGAGGCTTACGCTTTCGGCGTGATCTGGTCATTCATGTTCAACTCGCTCGCCATGCTGGTGCTGCGCTGGAAATACAAGGGCGAGCGTGGCTGGAAGGTTCCGCCGAACATCACCATCGGCAAAACAGAGATTCCCGTCGGGCTTATCTCCGTTTTCTTTGTCTTGCTTGCCACCGCTATCACCAACCTCTTCACCAAGTCAGTAGCTACGAAGAGTGGCCTGGTGTTTGCTGCGGTGTTCTTCGTTATCTTCTCAGTCTCCGAGCGGCAGAACCTGCGCAAACACGCCTTGACCGCTCGGCAGATGAAGGACCACTTTCAGCTCGAGCATCAGGATGCCATCAGCCGCGAATCTGTCGCGATTCGGCCTGGCGCCATCATGGTCACCATGCACGACGCCGCCAATCCCATGGCGCTCAAGTGGGTTCTTTCCCGCACCAAAACCGAGGACCGCGACGTCGTGGTCCTAAGTGTGCGCATGATGGGCGTGGGCGGCCCGGAATACCTTGCAGCCGAGCAGCAAAGCTTCAGTGAACACGAGCAGATGCTGTTCACAAAGGCCGTTTCCGTTGCAGAGAGCTTCGGCAAGAAGGTCTCCCTGCTTGTCGTCCCTGCCGGTGACATCTTTGCGGCGCTCGCTCAGGGTGCCAACTCGCTGGAAGTTGATTCGGTTGTCTCAGGACTCTCAAGCTCCATGACCGCCGAGGAGCAAGCGTACCATCTTGGCCAGGCCTGGGAGGCGCTCCCCGAGCCTAAGCGGCAGTTCAACTTCTTTGTCGTCGGTCCCGACGGTGGCACCAAGGTGTTCTACATCGGGCCGCATGCTCCGGCGCTCAGCCCAGACGATGTACAGCTGGTCCATCGCCTCTGGCTCAATATGCGTCGTGACCCCACAGTGCAGGACCTGCACCACAGCGACATCATCACCTATGCGCTCTCTCGGCTTGCCGGTCAGTACGCCCGCGAAAAGGTGGAGATTCTTCGCGACCTGCGTAACTATCGCGCTGCTGAATCTGCCACGCTCAGAATGGGTAGCCAGGAATACACAAGCTACCCGCCGAATGGCTCTGAGGGTGGCTCATCCATGCCTGCGCCGCGTGCTTCTCGCACTCTCTAGCTCTCCTCCCACAGAGTTCAGCTTCCCACTTCAAGCAGCTAGCGTTCTTCTGCTGCGAACCTCTGACTCGGGACACGAGCGCACGGTGTAATCAGCGTTCGGACTAATTCACTTTTCTCTATTTTGTTGGCCATCCAGACACGCAGCTCTGTGTTTATAACTCAGAGCTGAAAATTTGGCCGCTTCTGTAACTTTCAATCACAAAAAATGTCCCACCTAAGTAACCATTTTTGTTTGTAAACTAGTCTATAGTTCAGTGAGGTGATCCAAATCTGGACGCCCGGCTGCGGCGGTTGTTAGTGGGCTCGTTCTCCGGTTGACTGCAGCATTTTGTGGAAGGAAGCAATTAGACAGGAGGAATAGTGGGAGTCACAGAAATTCTGGCGCACATCGATCGCGAAATTGCGCAGCTACAGAAGGCGCGCACCCTTTTGACGGGTGGCGCTCTCAAGTCCGCCGCCGGGGCAAAAAAGGTTACGAAGAAGCGGAATCTTACCCCCGAGGGGCGCAAGCGCATCGCCGAAGCAGTGAAGCGCCGCTGGGCCCGGCAGAAGAGAGCCGAAAAGGCCGCAGCAGCTGAGTAACTGCTGCCTAAGACAACGCAAGAAAGGGAGCCGCCTATCTGGCCGGCTCCCTTTTTCTATGTCTGCGTGCTAGAGCCTGTTATGCACTTTCCCGCGGGCGTCGTTGCGGGAGAAAATCGCGCCAGACGAGGCGGAGAACGCAGACTTTGGCTATTCCAAGGCAAGGACGACAACAAAGTATGGCGCGGTTTTTACCGCAACCCGAAGGGCTG